>Ga0190268_10000016_pt1 | contig 82567 bp, 69 predicted proteins | sample Popmic249T_FD_133750 | JGI IMG/M metagenome (GOLD analysis project Ga0190268, IMG submission 133750) | Populus adjacent soil microbial communities from riparian zone of Blue River, Arizona, USA - 249 T | ecosystem: Environmental > Terrestrial > Soil > Riparian zone | place: USA: Arizona... | reverse complement strand
GTCGTTCTTTTTCGCTTGCCGGCGGCTGCGCCGCCCCCCCCGCCCGGGGGGGGGGGGGGGGGGGGGGGGGGGGGGTATCTCAGCAGAGATTTCCTCCCCGTGCCTCAGTGTGGCGGAACGGACGGTAGCCGAACTAGGGCAAGTCGGGCAAGGGCTGTGTCGGCGTGGTGCACCCCCGCTGACCCGAAGCTGTGGAGCATGATCTTGCTCAACCTCTGACCAGCCGGAAGGAAAGCGAACGCTCATGGTCCAGAAGATGCAGGTACTCTGACCTGTGCCCTAGAGAGCACCGAGAAGCCTGGAACCGAGACCATCGAGTTCACGGTCGAGGGCAAGGGCTGTGAGATTGACGTCTGCGACAAGCACGCCAAGCAGTTCCGCGATGCCGTCGCGCCCTTCGTGGGTTCTGGACGCCGCCGCACGAGCAGCCTAGCTGGTGGGCGTCGGGCATCTGGCGGTGCAGGTGACCGCGAGCGGACTCAGGCGATCCGAGCGTGGGCCAAGTCCAAGGGATCAAGGTCAGTGAGCGTGGCAGACTTTCGGCTGACATCGTGGCGAAGTACGAGGTCAGCGACGGGAGGTAGGTTTGGACATGGCAAAGCTAGTGGTTTTCCAGCGTGTCGATTGCAAGTGGGCCTGGCACCTAGAAGCTGACAACGGAGCGATTGTCGCGACCGAATGGCAACCAGGGCTACGAGAACGAGGCCGACGCGCAGAGCATGGCGGACTACATCGTCATCAACGGAGGGTTCGCTAACGCCCAGAGGTTCCGGTCCACACGCGAGGGTTGCTCGTAGCCCCTAGCGACCGTGCTTTGCGGTCGGTTCCTCGCTGCTTCAGGCGGCAGTACCGCTGGTACGCGGCGTACAACGAGTCGATGGTCTCGCGTACGTCTGGATCAGCTAGCAAGTTCAAGAGCCGTACGACGCTCTCCGCTCTGACCTGGGATTTCGTGGGTCCGTCATCGTGCGACGGCGAACACCCTCATTACCTCGTCGCCGTAGTCGTTGATGACCTTGACCGCGATCTTGCCGGTCTCCGGTCTGTCGAACGGACGCGACTCGGTGCGGTAGAGCGTCTCCCAGGCCTCCGCGTCGATGTCGGCGTTGAGCGCGGTCTTGAGGCGCTTGTACGGATCGTTGCCGCCGGTGAAGTAGCAATGCCGGACGAAGAACGACTCCTCGTTGTAGTTGGTGTCGATCATCCACAGTGCGATGAGTCCGGTGTCGTTGCTCCGTACTTCGCCGGTCGTCGGGTCGTAGACGTCGACACCCTTGATCTCGACGACCACTCGGCCGTCCGGGGCATCGCGCAGCTCGATGTCCGGCTCGCCGAACACCGTGAAGAGGTTGCCACTGCCGGACTTCTTGAGGTCCTCGCCCATGAGCAGGTCGACGTTCATCCGAACGAGCAGGACTGGGATCCGGCCGAGCTTCCGCTCACCCGCGACACTCGCGAAGCCCTCGTCGGACGGCGTGATCGTCACGCCGTCCTCCTCAGTCGCCTCGGTGGCCTGCGCATCGAACGCGAACCCGAGCACGGCGACCAGGTCGACGTCGCGAGCTTTGATCGCCTCGCGCGCGGCCGCCTTGATGAACGCCGGGCTCACGGTGCCGTACTGCGGTCCGATCGCAATGCCCACCCTCTGCCGTACGTCCCCGTCCACCTCTGGTACCGGCTCGCCGATCGCCTGGAGGTACTGACCGGGGTAGGCGTCGACGGTGGCGAACGTGATGCGCTCGTTGCGCTTGCCGTTCTGGATGCCGGCCTTCGCAAGGTTGTCGAGGATCGACTGCTCGAACGTCGGGCCGGTGGCCTCCTGCGCGGCGAGCTGCTCGCCGATCGACTCGCGGTTGGCTTCCGCGGCACGCTGGTCGAACGTCAGCGAACGGTGCGGGGACAGGCTCTCCACCGTGAACCGGCCGGCCACGCGCACCGTGTTCCTCTCCTCGTACGGACGGTCGTAGAGGACCTCGAAGTCGGTGTGCCGTTTGACCGCCGCGTCGATCGCCTCGCGGCTCATGCCCTCGACGATGTCGGGATTGTTGGCGATCGACTTCAAGGTGATGTGCTGAACGCGTTCGTAGACGAAGCCCTGCTTGATGTCGCCCGTCGTCGGCACCGGCGGTAGCGGCCTGCCGGTGATCTCCTGCTCCTTCGCGCGCCCCTCGGGCGAGTCAGCCTTCAGGTAGTAGGGGAACCGCGCGCCCATCAACCGCTGCCGGGCCAGGGCGAGGGCGACCCGCGAGGTGTCGATGGTGATCCAGCGCCGGCCCCACTGCTCCGCGACGTATGCAGTCGTGCCGGACCCGCAGGTCGGGTCGAGCACCAGGTCGCCAGGATCCGTGCACATGAGCATGCAGCGTTCGACGACCTTCGACGAGGACTGGACGACGTAGATCTTGTCCATCCCGCTACCGGACTGGGTGTCGTCCCACAGGTTGGTCACGACGAGCGCAGGAAAGTCGTCGAGGTAGCGCACGTAGGACAGGCTCCGACCTGTCGCGATGACGCGGCCGGCGGCGACGAGGCGCCGCATCCCATCCGGGTGCGTCTTCCACTCACCCGTCGTCGGCAGGAACGACTTGCCGTCGACCTCGACCGCGTAGTAGCCGCTGCGCCCAGCCCTGATCCTGGGCGAGGTCAGGATCTGCTGCCGGTACACGCGGGACCCCGCCTGCAGTTCGACTGCGCCCTGGATCTCGCCCGGAGTGAGCCTCCTGCGCGTTCCGTCCGGTAGCTCGACGAAAGAGTAGGCAGAGTCAGCGTCTCCCGGACCGCGCCGCATTCTCAGTGGTTCGCGGTACTTCATGGAGTCGAATGCCTTGGCGAACCAGATGATGTGGTCGGCGGTCGGCGGCAGGTAACGAGACGTGGCGCCGCTCGTCTTCCGGAAGATGATCTGGCTCACGAAGTTCTCGCTGCCGAACACCTCGTCCAGCAGGCTTCGGACGAGATGAACGTTCTCGTCGCCGATCTGGACGAAGACGGAGCCACTCTCGGTGAGCAGGTCCCGCGCCGCCATGAGGCGGTCACGCAGGTAGGACAGGTAGGAGTGGATGCCGAGCTCCCACGTGTCGCGGAACGCCTTGATCTGCTCGGCCTCACGGGCGGCATCGACGAGGTTGCCGTCCTTGACGTCACGCCTGCGCGCCGACGCCTGCCAGTTGGAGCCGAACTTGATGCCGTACGGCGGGTCGACGTAGATCATCTGGACCTGGCCGCGCAGGTTCTCCAGCTCGGCGAGCGACGCCATGACCTGCAACGAGTCGCCGAGGATCATGCGGTTCGACCAGTCCGCGTCGTGCTCGTAGAACTCGACCGCCTGCAGCTCGTCGAGGCCGTCGAATCCCTCGAACATCAGGATCTCGGGCTCGGGCTCGCCCGGCTTCGCGGTGTGCCGGAGGTTCTCGATGAGCACGCGCGGGTCGATCTTCTCCTGGATGTAGATCGGCGGCGCGTCCGCGACGAGGTCGGTGGTGTTCTGCTCGTCCTTCCCCCGCCACACCAGCTGAGGGTCGAGCGTGGGGTCGCGAGGGTAGGTCACCTGCCCGACCTCGGGCGTGTAGTCGTAGGCGTCGGCTGCGTCGGCCGTCGGCAGGTTGACCCGCTTGTCGTCGTGCTTGAGCGACTCGACCGGGGTGGGGCCGGTGGGCTTGCGACTACGAGGCGGCACGGTCGCCCCGATCCCGCAGCTGGAAGTCGAGCAGGTCCGGATCACCGATGATCGGTGCGTCGGCATAGAGGTCGTCGATGGCGTCGGCGAGGACGTCATGGGCTGCGGGCATGGACCTGATCTCGACGTATCCCCATCGTCCGAACCCGCCGTGGTTGTTTACCGCGACGCACCACTGGTTGCGTGCGGTCTCGGCCTTCGCCGCCGTCGGGCCTGGGCTCTTCCGCGAGCCGGAGACCTCGACGATCAGCGTCCTGTTGAATGGCTCCCCCGCGCGCCGGCGCAGCCGCACCAGGAAGTCAGGGACGTAGGAGTGCGCGCGGCCCTCGTGCACGTAGGGGATGGTGAACCCGAGCCGGTCGTTCTTGGCGTACGCCTCGACGTCCTTGTGCAGCTCGCACTCCATCGCGAGGATCTGCTCCCACGTGTTGCCGTCTCGGCCATCGAGCGTGACGTGGCTGATCTCGGACTTCGTCGTCTCGTACACCTTCTTGCGCGTTGCGAACGACACGGCCCCGGTCGAACCGATGGGGTCGTGGCGCCGGAGCATCGGCCGCAGGCGTTCGCGGCGGTTGCCGACCTGGACGACGATCGACCGGTAGATCGCCTCGACGGCACTGGCGCGCAGCTCCGTGGACGAGAGCAGGTGACTGAGCGAGAACCCCGGCGCGACGTCGACGCGCTCGTCCAGCCACTTCCGGCAGATGCTGGCGAGCCGCGGGAACAGCCAGGGTCGCGCGTCGCCGCCGAGAACGGTCAGGTGCGCGACAAGGAGCTGGCGCGCGAGCGCGTAGGCAACCTCTTGTGGCCGTCTGTGGGCGATGGAGTCGTCGGTGTCGATCTCACCGCCGCCGACGATGCCGGTGATGTGGGTCCGCGTCGGGACGGTGCTCGGCCCGATCGTGAACCGCGCCGCGTGCTCGATGTCGTCGCCAGGCAGGTCGTCGGGTAGCTCGACCCGGTAGCCGTCGAGCTTCGGGAACGTGATCCGCAGATGCTCGCGTCCCTCTACCGACTCGACCATGACGGCAGGCGGCGCCGGCAGCGACTCCTTCATCGGCCGGTCCGTGGGGATGAAGGCGAACGGTACGCCGTAGATGTTGGCGTACTCCGGCGAGAAGAAGCCGTCGTCGTCGAGGGCGTACGACCGGCGCCGCAGCCCGCGTCCCACCACCTGTTCGCAGAGCAGCTGGCTGCCGAACGCGCGAATGCCGAGGATGTGCGTGACCGTGTTCGCGTCCCACCCTTCGGTGAGCATCGCCACGCTGACGACGCACCGTACGGCCTCACCGAGCCTGCCCGGCTTGCCGACGGTGTTCATGACCTCGCGCAGGAGGTCCTCGTCGGAGACGTCGTCGACGTCCGCGCCAGGGGTCCGGGTGCGAAGATGCCGCTTGAATGCCTCGATCTCCGCGGTGGCAGCCTCCCGGAAGTCCTTTGTCAGGGCCTCACCCGACTCGAGGCGCGCCGAGTCGACGAGGATCGTCACCGGCCTCGTGAGCATGGTGCCGTCGACGACGTTGCTCAGCAGCGGCAGCTCGCCGTTCCTGAGGCCGCCGGTCTCCGCCAGCACGCCGCCGGCGATCCAGTCGTAGACCAGCTTCGAGACGACCGTGTTCGGACAGACGACGATGAACACGGGGGGCGGCTCCTCCCGCGGAGCCAGCTCCCGCTCCCAGTGCTCGTACGAGCGCAGGTAGGAGCGGTAGAGGCTGTGCAGCGCGCCCTCGAGCTCCTTCGGCGGGATCCAGCCGAGGACACCCGTCGTCGCGCTGACGCGCTTCTTCGGCAGCCGCGCGCCGACGTGGTCCCACAGCCGCAGGTAGGTGACGAGGTCACCGGTCGCATCGTCGTCGACAGGCGTCCGCGGAATCTTCACGATGCCCGACTCGATCGCGTCCATCAGCGAGAAGTCACTGACGGTCCACGGAAAGATGTAGCCCTCGTTGTAGCCGGATCCACCGAGGTAGTACGGCGTCGCCGACAGGTCGTAGACAGCCTTGACGCCCGCCTTGCGCGCGACCGCCTGCAACCCCCGGAACCACACTCGCGCCTCAGCGTTCGCCTCCTCCTCGTCGCGGGTGAGTCTCGGCGCATCCATGCTCTGGGGCAGGGGCTTGTCCTGGTAGCAGTGGTGTGCCTCGTCGTTGAGGACGACTACGGGATCGCTGCCACCGCCGAGATCGCGCAGCACCCGGGCCACCACCGCGTCCGGAGTCTCGCGGAACGGGTCCGCCCGGCCGGCGAGCAGCAGCTTGCGCGTCGTGGCGCTGACACCGGTGATCTCCTTCGCGTCCTTCGGCAGGAACGCGTGGTAGTTGGTGATGACGATCTGTGCGTGCCCCAGCGCGCCCTTGAGGTCGGCCGGCAGCAGCTCGCGCTCGTCGTAGTAGTTGCTCGGGTCGTTCGGGATCAACACCCGCAACCGGTCGCGAATGGTGATGCCCGGCGTGACCACGAGGAAGCGTTTGGCGAACCGCGTGTCACGTGGGCTGGTGACCTTGTTGACGGTCTGCCAGGCGACGAGCATGGCCATGACCACCGTCTTGCCGGCACCCGTCGCCATCTTCAACGCCACCCGCGGCAGGTCGGCGTTGTGATCGCGGCTGGCTTCGTCGATGCGCCGGCGCCAGTCGGCGTACCCGTGCCGTCCCGCGACCTCGGCAAGGAAGATCGCCGTCTCGGCGGCCTCCCGCTGACAGTAGAGAACGCGGTTCTCGCGGGTCGGATCGGCCCAGTGCTGAAGCAGCTTGCGGGTCACCGGAGTGACGCGCTCATAGTCGCGGTGCCGCCACCGCTCGACCTCACGCCGTAGGTCGTTGATCAGGTCGTTGCGCTCGCGCCGCTCGGCGGTCAGCTCCACGTCCAGCGCGACCTGCATCGATCCGTCGGCCTGTCTGACGCCCTTGCGGCTGGCAGCAATGGGAATCAAGGACTCACTGGGCCGCCGCCCGTCCAGTATCGCGCCGGTGGGGCCATGCGGGCCCATCTCGAAGTAGCGCGTCGGGACGTCGTACGGCCGATTGAGGATCGGATTGGCGAGGATCTCCGTGGGCGCGGCCACCGTTCTCCCGGAGTCGAGGGACTCCCGGATGACACGCGGTGCGGTGCCTTAGGGAAAGGACGACGCGTGGCGTACTCATGTCGATGGCGTAGACAGGCCACTAACCGCTCTGCGCCGTGCGACCAGCGGCGCGCCCTACGAAGGACACCGTGCCCGCAGGGCACGGTGGGGCGCTGACCGGCGATGTCCGTCGGCCGGAACCGGTGAACGTAGCGAAGGGCAGGGAGTGAGACTGCCTCGGTCGGCTGGTGCGGCCTCCGACCTCAGCGCACGTCGAACCGGTCGAGCATCATGACCTTGTCCCACGCCGCCACGAAGTCACGGACGAACTGCTCCTTCGCATCGTCCGCGGCGTATACCTCGGCGATGCCACGGAGCACGGAGTTCGACCCGAAAACGAGGTCCACCGCGGTCGCGGTGTGGCTGCCGTTCTCGTAGACGCCGGCCTCGGACGCGGACGTCGTCCACTCGCGCGACGCGAGCAGGGTGACGAAGAAGTCGTTCGTCAGGGTGCCGGGCCGGTCGGTGAGGACGCCATGCGCCGTGCCCTGAGCGGTGATCCCCAACGCGCGCAGGCCGCCGACGAGCACCGTCATCTCCTTGGCGGTCAACGTCAGCAGGTACGCCCTATCGACGAGAAGGGTCTCGGGGGAGAGCTTCTCGCCGGCACGAACGTAGTTGCGGAAGCCGTCGGCCCGTGGCTCGAGGACGGCGAACGACTCGACGTCGGTCTGCTCCTGCGACGCGTCGGTCCGGCCGGGAGTGAACGGCACCGTGACGTCGAAACCGGCGTCGCGCGCCGCCTTCTCCACCCCGGCGCACCCGGCGAGCACGATCAGGTCGGCGAGCGACACGGGCTTGCCGAACTCCTCCCGCACGCCCTCCAGGGTCGCGATGACGTCGGCCGTGCCGGCGTTGACCGCCCAGTCCTTCTGCGGGGCGAGGCGGAGCCGGGCGCCGTTGGCGCCGCCGCGCAGGTCGGTGCCGCGGAAGCTGGCCGCCGCCGCCCACGCGGTCGAGGCGAGTTGTTCGACGGACAGGCCGGACTCGAGGACCTTGCTCTTCAGCGCGGCGACGTCGGCGTCGCCGACGAGCTCGTGGTCCACGGCGGGTACGGGGTCCTGCCACGGCTGCGCCTCCGGCACCCACGGGCCGAGGTAACGCGTGACGGGCCCCATGTCGCGGTGCAGCAGCTTGTACCAGGCCTTCGCGAAGGCCTCCGCGAACTGGTCGGGGTTGTCGCGGAACCGCTGCGAGATCTCCTTGTAGACCGGGTCGGCGACGAGCGCGAGGTCGGTGGTCGCCATCATCGGGAAGTGCCGTACGGACGGGTCGTGGGCGTCCGGTACGAGGTCCGCCGCGGCCGGGTCCTTCGGCTTCCACGTCTTCGCGCCGGCCGGGCTCTCGGTGAGCTCCCACTCGAAGCGGAACAGCGTCTCGAAGAAGCTGTTGTCCCACTGGACCGGCGTGGGGGTCCACGCGCCCTCGAGCCCGCTGGTGATGGTGTCCTTGCCCTTGCCGCTGCCGAACTCGCTCTTCCATCCGAGTCCCATGTGGTGAACGGGGCAGGCCTCCGGCTCGGGACCGACGAGGCTCGCGTCGCCGGCGCCGTGGGTCTTGCCGAACGTGTGCCCGCCCGCGATGAGCGCGACGGTCTCCTCGTCGTTCATGGCCATGCGGGCGAACGTCTCGCGGATGTCCCGCGCGGCCGCCAGCGGGTCGGGAGTTCCGTTGGGGCCCTCGGGATTGACGTAGATGAGGCCCATCTGCACGGCGCCGAGCGGGCCGGACAGCTCCCTGTCGCCGCTGTACCGCTCGTCGCCGAGCCAGGTGTCCTCGGGGCCCCAGAAGACCTCCTCGGGCTGCCACACGTCGCGGCGGCCGAAGCCGAAGCCGAACGTCTCGAAGCCCATCGACTCCAGGGCGACGTTGCCAGTGAAGACGAGCAGGTCGGCCCAGGAGATGCTGCGGCCGTACTTCTGCTTGATCGGCCACAGCAGCCGGCGGGCCTTGTCGAGGTTCGCGTTGTCGGGCCAGCTGTTGAGCGGCGCGAACCGCTGCGCGCCGTCGCCACCGCCGCCGCGGCCGTCGGCGATGCGGTACGTGCCGGCGGCGTGCCACGTCATGCGGACGAACAGCGGGCCGTAGTGGCCGTAGTCGGCGGGCCACCAGTCCTGCGACGTCGTCATCACCTCGACGAGGTCGCGCTTGAGCGCCTCGACGTCGAGGCTCGCGAACGCCGCGGCGTAGTCGAAGTCCGCACCCAGCGGGTCCGACTCCGGCGACGGCCGGTTGAGGACCTGGAGGTCCGGCTGGTTCGGCCACCAGTCGCGGTTCGTTCGCGGCCGGGTGTCCTTGACCTCGGGGCTGGGGATCGCTGGGTTCTCGGACTCGCTGGTGCTCGTGGTGTCGGGAGTCGTCACGTGGAACCTCTCCTCCGTCGTGCGTGGTCTCGGGAAGTCGTTGCGGCCGTGCACTCGGGGCAGCGGCCCCAGTAGACGACCTCGGCCTCGTCTACGACGAAGCCGTGGTCGTCGGACGCCGTGAGGCACGGGGTGTAGCCGACCGCGCAGTCGACGTCGGCGATCGTGCCGCACGTCCGACACACCACGTGATGGTGGTTGTCGCCTACCCGCGCCTCGTAGCGCGGAACCGAGCCGGACGGCTCGATCCGCCGGATCAGCCCGGCCGAGGTGAGCGCGCGGAGGACGTCGTAGACGGCTTGGTGGGAGACCCTGCCCAGGCCGGCCCGGACGACGCCGATGAGGGTCTCCGTCTCGGCGTGCGGCTGCGCGTGCACCGCGGTCAGCACCGCGACGCGCGGCCGCGTCACGCGCAGGCCGGAGTCGCGTAGCAGGCGCTCGAGCTCCTCCGTCGTGGGCACCAGCCGACCCTACTTCTTTTCTGGAACGAATCAAGTTAGACCGTGCGCGCACCAACGCCCCTCCGCGGCCGCGACCCTCCAAGCCCGAGGTCGTCGGCTCCTCTGACCTCCTACGCGCGCTGGACGGCTCGGCGGGCGTACATGTCGCCGTCCGCCAGCGCGACCAGTCCGTCGATGCTTGCCTCACCTGCGAGCTCGGCAAGCCCGAAGCTGAACGACGCCCCCGCCGACGCCGACGACAGCGCCGCTCCTACGGCCTCGAGGCGGTGCTCGGCGTCGGCCGGCCGCGCTCCGACGAACGCGCAGAGGAACTCGTCGCCGCCGTAGCGCAGAACGACGTCGTACGACCGCAGCCCCTCCCGCAGCGCGGTGCCCACCGCGCGCAGCAGGTCGTCGCCGGCGGCGTGACCGTGCTGGTCGTTGACGGCCTTGAGGTGGTCGACGTCGAGGAACGCCACGACGATCGGCTCGCCGAGCCGCCGCGCCCGGTCGAGCGCGCCGCGCAGCTGGTCGAGTCCGGCGTCGCGCAGCAGCAGGCCGGTCAGGTCGTCGCGGTACGCCTGCTGGAGATGGTCCGCGGCACTGTGCCGGTCGAGCGCCGCGTGCTGACGGTCCTGGGCCGACGCCGCGCGGTCCGCGGCCGCGAACCCCCGGTCGTACGCCTGCCGTACGTCGTCCGCACCCGCCGCGGCGGCGTCGCGCAGCGCGGCTGCGGCGTCGCGTGCGGCGCCGGCGGTCGCCAGCACCGTCCACGCCTCGCGGTCGCGCGCGGCGTCGGCACGGTCCCGCGCGGCCGACTCGCGGTCGTTCGACGCCTGGTCGTCGCTCGGGCCGGCCGCGACGACGTCGCGCGCGACCGCCGCGTCGTCCCGCGCCGTGGCCGCCTCGTCCCGCCGCTCGGCGGCAGTGACGTCGAGCAGGCCGTTCGCCGGCGCCTCGCTCTCGGGCTCCGCGCCGTACGTCATCCGACTCCTCTGCCGACCCGGCCCCTGCGCGCAGTGTGGGCGTGTCCGAGTCCCGCGTATATGGCCCTATCTGCCCAGAGGTGCCTCCGCGCGTGGGACGCGGAGGCGGCCTCGAGGCAGTGCGCTACAGCGGGCAGATGATCGGCTGCGGCCGCTGGCTGTGCGCCGCCACCAGCAGGCACGGGTTGCAGTACCCGGTGGCCTGGTAGAAGTGCAGGTCGCAGTACGCGGACGCCTGGGGCAGTGGTGCGAAGGCGGCTGCTGACGCGACGGCAGCGGCGGCGAACATGATCCTGGAACGCATGGAACCTCCCCGTTCGGGTCGAGACTGACCGGTTCTTGCCCAATGGCAGGGTCGTATCCCGGCAAAACGGACGTACACCTCGAAACCCCTAGACTCGCCGAAAGTGGCGAGGGGAGACGCGTGCACCCGGTTCTGTTCACGGTCCGCGACGTCGCGATCCGCAGCCACGACGTATTCGTCGCGCTGGGTGTGCTCGCCGCCTTGGTCGTGTTCGCGCGCGAGGTACGCCGCCGCGGCGAGTGGGACGAACGGCTGCTCGTCGTCATCGCGCTGACGCTGTTCGGGGGCGCCATCGGGATGCGCGCCTCGGGTCTCGTACGACACCTCGACCCGTCGGCCAACCCGAGCATCGCCGACGGTCTGCGCTACGGCGCGAAGAGCGTCCTCGGCGGCCTGACCGGCGCGTACGTCGGCGCGCTGATCGGCAAGCGCATCGCCGGCTACACGAAGAGGACCGGCGACCTCTTCGCTCCGGCGGTGGCGATCGGCATGGCGATCGGGCGCGTCGGCTGCCTCCTCGCCGAGGCGCCCGGCAGGCCGACGACACTGCCCTGGGGCGTCCACGTCGACCCGGCCAACGCCGCCCTGGTCGGCGAGTGCCCAGGCTGCGCGATCGGCGCCGCGATGCACCCGAGCTTCGCGTACGAGATCGCGTTCCACCTGCTCGCGTTCGTTGCGCTGCAACGGATGCGGGGCCGCACGCTGCCCGCCGGCGAGACGCTGACGCTGTACCTCGCGGCGTACGGCGCGTTCCGCTTCGCCGTCGAGTTCACCCGCGCCAACGAGACGGTCTGGCTCGGGCTGACCCGCCCGCAGTGGTTCCTCGTCCCGACGCTCGCGCTGCTGCTCTGGCACCTGCGCCGCAACGCGCGCGCCGGCACGTACGCCGCTCTCCGTCCCGGATTGGAGCCCGCATGAACGACGACCCGCAGCGCCCGGGGAGCATGTGGCCGGGGTTCTTCGTCGGACTGGTCGGCCTGCCGGCCATCGTGTTCGTCGTGTTCGCCACGGGCCTCGCGAACGCCATGGGGGAGGGCGGCATCCTGCTCGCCGGCTTCGCGGTCCTCGGCGCGATCGTGCTCGTCACGCGGCCCGACCCGTTCCAGCGTGGCGTCGGGGCGGGGATGCTCACGGCGGCGGCGCTGGCGCCGATCGTCCTCATCGGGCTCTGCTTCGCGCTGCTGAACGAGCTGTGATGAACGCCGGCATGCCGCTGCGCGACGGCGTCGTCCGCCGCTACGTGTCCGCGTACTGCCCGCGCTGCCACGACACGACGGGCGTGCGCGACGTACGCCGCCTCGCCGCCGTGCTGGTCGAACGCGACGAGAAGGTCTGGCTGGAACGCGGCTGCCCGGACCACGGGAGGATCAGCACGCTGTACGACGAGGACGCGCGCATCCTCGACTGGCTCGAGCAGTGGACGGCGCCGACGAAGCAGCACGGCGTCGACGCGCCCGGCAGCTGGGAGCCGGTGCCCGGCGGCTACCTCGGCGGCCTCGGCGAGCTGCAGACGCAGCACACCTGCATCCTGCTGCAGGACGTCGTCGAGACCTGCAACCTGCGCTGCCCCACGTGCTTCGCCGACTCGTCGCCGGACCTCGCGGGCGTCGTTCCCGTCGAGGAGGTCCTCGCCAACCTCGACCAGCGCATCGCGCGCGAGGGCGGGCGCCTCGACGTGCTCATGCTCAGCGGCGGCGAGCCGACACTGCACCCCGAGCTGCCGCGGCTGCTCGACGAGGTCGCGCGCCGCGACGTCGTCCGCGTGCTGATCAACTCGAACGGCGTGAAGATCGCCCGCGACGACGCGCTGCTCGACGCGATCGCCGCGCACCGCGACCGCGTCGAGGTCTACCTGCAGTACGACGGCTCGTCGGCCGAGGCGTCGAAGCACCACCGCGGCGCCGACCTGCGCGCGCTCAAGGCGGAGGCCATCGCCCGGCTGTCCGAGCGCGGCATCTTCACGACGCTGACGATGACCGCCGCGCTCGGCGTCAACGACGGCGAGATCGGCGACGTCCTTCGCGTGGCGATGAGCACTCCGTACGTCGGCGGCGTCGCGATCCAGCCGGTGTTCGGCTCGGGCCGCAGCGAGTCGATCGACGCGACCGAACGCCTCACGCACACCGGCGTCCTCAAGCGCCTCGACGCGCAGACCGGCGGCGTGGTCACGTGGCGCGACCTCACGGCGCTGCCGTGCTCGCACCCGCACTGCTGCAGTGTCGGCTACCTGCTGCGCGACGACGCGGGACAGTGGCGTTCGCTGGTCGCGCTGATCGGCGCCGAACGCCTGCGCGAGCACCTCGGCCTCGTCGCCAACCGCATCGCCGACAGGGGCCTGCCGCGCGAGCTGGGTACGGCCGTCAGAGAGTCGCTGCTCGGCCTGCTGTCGGAGCAGAGCAGCCTGTCGCACCCGAACGTCGGCGACCTCTGGCGCGACGTCTGCGAGAACTGCGACCTCGGCATCGGCTCGCTGCTCAAGCTCGCCGCCGCGCGGCTGCCGGGCAGGCAGAAGGCGCTGCGGCAGATGCTCGGCGAGCGCGTCGTCCGCGTGACCGTGAAGCCGTTCATGGACATCGACACGATGATCGAGGAACGCCTGCTGCAGTGCTGCGTGCACGTCGGCACGCGCAGCGAGACGCAGGACCAGTGCGCGCCGTTCTGCGCGGTGCAGGCCTGGCCTGAGCTGTCCGCGCAACGCCTCTCGGTCACGGCCGGGCAGCGCGCGCTGCCGTTGGTGGAGGTGCGATGACGGCGGTGCGCAACCACGAGACGAAACCGGCACAGGTGCGGGACCCGTTGCGGCTCTGCGTCTACACGACGATCGCGCTGCTCGCGTGGCTGGTCGGGCCGCTGGTCGTGGTGGCGTTCGCGGCGGCCGGATTCGCCGGCTATCTCGCGGCGCGCAGGAGGGGGCTCATGGAGAGCAAGTGCCTGCTGCGCGACACGCGCCTGGTGCTCGGCTACCTCGGGCTGGCGGCCGTCGCGGGCACGCTCGGCGTCGTGCTCCAGGTCATGAGCTGGCTGGACTAGGGACCTTCACGACGACGACCGCGATGTCGTCGCGCGCGTCACCGCCCTGGAAGTCGAGCGCCGCGCCGACCACCGCGTCGGCGATCGTCTGCGCATCCTCGGCCAGCGACGCGGCGATGGTGTCGCGCAGCCGTTCCTCGCCGAACAACTCGCCGTCGCTGCGTGCCTCGACGACGCCGTCGGTGTAGAGCACGAGCACGTCGCCGGGGTCGAGCGGCGTCGTCGTGTCGGTGAGCTGCGGCGTGTCGAGCATCCCGATGATCGTGCCGGGCGTGCCGACGGTCTCGCACGTGCCGTCCGGCCCGATGCGGAACGGCAGGTGGTGACCCCCCGAGCTGAGCGTCACCCGCACCGCGTCCCGCACGCGGTCGAGGACGAGGAAGACAGCGGTGCAGAACTTGTCCGGATGGTGGCGCAGCAGCGCGTCGTGCAGACCGTTGAGAACGGCGCTCGGGTACGGCGTGCGCGGGGCCTCGGCGCGGACGGCGTACCGCGCCAGCGAGGTGAGCACGGCGGCGCCGGCGCCCTTGCCGCAGACGTCGCCGAGGACGATTCCCCACGTACCGCGGCCGGTCTCGAACACGTCGTAGAAGTCGCCGCCGACCTCGCTGCCGTCACCGGCTGGGCGGTACGCGCCGGCGACGTCGAGCCCCGGCACCTCGAGCGTCGCGGGCGGCAGGAAGCTGGCCTGCAACGTCCGCGCGAGAGCGGTCGCGCGGTCCTCCGACTCCTCGGCGCGGCGGCGCGCGGCGAGGAGCTCCTGCTCGTACGCCCTGCGCTCCGTCGCGTCGAACATCGCCACCCGCGCGAGGAACGGCTCGCCGTGCGCGTCGCGCTTGAGGACGGCGTTGACGACGACGGGCAGCCGCGCGCCTGAGCGGTGCACGAGCTCGACGGCGATCTCGCGCACCTGCCCCTGCATGAGCAGCATCGGCGAGAGGTGGGTCTCGTAGAAGATCCGGTCACCGGGGGCGAGGAACTGCTGGAACTTCCTGGACCCGACGAGCTCGTGGCGCTCGTAGCCGGTCCAGGCGAGGAACGTCCTGTTGGCCTTGACGACGGTGCCGTCGGGCAGAGCGGAGAGGTACGCGCACGGTGCGCTCTCGTACAGGTCGTCGGGGTCGTCGTCGAGCAGAGCCGAGTAGAAAGCCTCGTCGGCGACCGCCTGCGCGGCGAGGACCTCGTCGGTCACGGGTCCCCGAGGAATGCGCGGATCGCCGCGACGGTCTCCTCCGGCGCGCTGAGGTTGGGGCAGTGGCCGGTGGCGTCGAGCTTCACGAACGTGCTGCCCGCCAGGCGTTCGTGGACGTAACGGCCCACGGTGTCGGGCGCGATGACGTCGTCGGAGCACTGCAGCACGAGCGCCGGGAGGGACACGCGCGCGAGGTCGGCCCGGTTGTCGGAGAGGAACGTCGCGCGGGCGAACCGCTTCTGGATCTCCGGGTCGGTGCGGCAGAAGCTCTCGGTCAGCTCCGCGCCGAGCTCGGGCCGGTCGGCGTTGCCCATGATCACCGGAGCCATGGTGCTCGACCAGCCGAGGTAGTTGCTGTCGAGCGAGGCGAGCAGCCCCTCGATGTCGGCCTCGGTGAAGCCGCCGGTGTAGCCCTCGTCGTCGACGTACCGCGGCGAGGGACCGATGAGGACGAGCGCGCCGAACCGCTCCGGGGCCGCGGCCGCCGCGAGCACGCCGATCATCGAGCTGACCGAATGCCCGACGAACACGACGTCGGAGAGGTCGAGCGCGGTGACGACGTCGACGACGTCCTGTGCGTAGCCGGCGAGGGAGGCGTACTTCTCCGGGTCGTACGCCGTCACGTCGGCCGCGCCCGCGCCGACGTAGTCGAAGAGGACGGTGCGGTACGACTCGAACGCCGGGGCGACGTAGCGCCACATGTTCTGGTCGCAGCCGAAGCCGTGCGCGAACACCATCGGCCGTCCGGCGGGGTTTCCGCGGACGGTGACGTTGTTGCGCGCGAGCACGTCGGCGGGCATGGACTCCACCCTACGGCGGAACGCGCCAACGACGCACTACGGGAGAGTTCACGCATTCGCCGGAAAAACGCCACCGCGTTCCGTTGACCCTGTGTGCGCGGGCGCCGTAAGGTCGCCCAGCCTTTGCGCCTCGGTTCCTATTCTCGCCCCCTACGCGAGAGCCGGCGGCGCTTGGAACAGGGGAATCAGTCCATGAAGAAGTTCGCCGTTGCCGGGCTCGCGCTCGGCGCTCTCGTGGTGCTCGGCATGCCTGCTCAGGCCGCCGACCCGGTGGGCAACAAGTGCGCGTTCAACTCGGCCACCGACGTCACCACCGAGCCCGGCATCCAGACCGCCGTCGTCCGCGGCGGCCCGCTCACGACGCCCGGGCCCGGGGTCTGGACGCTCGTCTGCACCATCCAGACCAACCAGCCCACGCACGCAGGCTCCGGCGTCGAGGTGACGAAGACCGGCAGCGACGTCATCGTCCTCGAGCCCACGCAGCGCGCGTACCCGGCGACCGCGGCCGACACGGTCTCGCTCTGCACCGAGCTGCGCCAGGGCACCACGCGGCTCTACTGGACCGGCGGCGCGACGCCCGGCACCGGCACGTGGGGCACCGACCCGAACGCTCTCTGCGGCCAGGCGATCACGATCGACCCGAACCCTCAGGCGTGCCCGGTCCTCCTCGCGATCGACGCGCGTCTCGGTACGACGCTCGCCGACACGTGGCAGGACTGCGGGCCGTACGACCCGATCATCTAGGTCTCCGCACGCGGAAGGGCGGCTCGAATCCGGGCCGCCCTTCCCGGCGTGGAATGACCATTTCGCTCAATGAGCAGTATCCGGCAAGGTGGGCGGTGACGGCCGTCGAAGGATGCGCGAACGGCGGAACGAACGGGGAGCATCGAATGCGGGTACGACCTCTCATCATGTGTGCCGTTCTGCTGGGGCTCGCCGCGCCGTTCGGCACGCTGCCCGCGACGGCCTCCGCGAAGAAGATCTGCCTGCAGATCACCGACCCGGAGGGCGACGGCCGCGCCGACGGCGCCGGGGCGCTGTCCTCGCCGACGCTCGACGTGCTCAGCGCCGACATCTCCACCGGCAAGACCACGGTCAACGGCATCATCCGGCTCAAGAGCGCGGCCGTGGACCCCGACCACGTCGCCAAGCTCGGCGAGCGCTGGAACCTCGTCTTCACGGTCCGTGGCGTGAAGTACGCCTTCTTCGCGCGCTACACCGGCTACTCGCAGGGCCCCACGCCGGCGTGGGAAGGCGGCATGACGGTCGGAGGCACGGGCGAGCGCGCCAACCCCGACGCGACGTTCCGCCGCGAGGGCAACAACCTCCTCTGGTCGGTCTCCCGCACGGTGGTCGACGGGCTGAAGAAGCCGAAGACGTACCTGTTCATCAACAACGCCGGCAGTGGCGTCGCGTCGTTCGGGGCGGACGGCGCGGCCCCGAAGCCCGGCACCAAGTACCTCGACCGCGCGCCCAGCTGCCTCGCCGCGAAGTAACCCAAGGAGTACCGCCATGGCCCGCCGGACTGCCGCGCGCGCGTTCGTCGCCACCGGTCTGCTGCTCGCGTTCGCCGTCCCTTCGGGGGCGGCGGAGACGCTGCTGCCGCAGATCCCCGACAAGGACTGCGCCGAACGCGTCGCCGACCCGGCCGGCGACGGCCACGTCAACTGGCACCCGTCCGGCGAGCTCGACGACCCGCGCGGCTCGCTCGACCCCCTCGACATCACGGGCGTCACCGTCCGCGTGACCGCGACGAGGGTGATCGCGTTCATGGCGCTCAAGGACATCCCGACGGCGATGCGCCCGACGGACACGGCGTACGGCTACTACATGTGGTTCACCTACGGCGCCAAGACCGCGCGGTTCCAGCACGTCCTCGTCAACTCCAACCAGAGCGCGATCGGGCCCGGCGGCTTCCCGACGGGGTCGGTCGGCACCGGTACCAACGGCGGCACCAACCCGCTGCGCGGCCTCGGCGCGGACGTCGACTCGACCCACGACGTCGTCTACGTCTACGCCGACCGCGCCGCCCTCGAGGAGGAGCTCGGCGAGCCGCTGCCGCCCGGCGCCAAGCTGACCGCGATCACCGGCAAGACGGTGCTGTTCGTCGGCGCGGGCAGCGCCGCCGCGGGCGTCACGCAGCGCCCCGCGGACGCGACCGAGGTCGCCGCGGACAAGGCCGTCTACACGATCGGCGCGGACCCGTGCTTCGCCCCCTCGGTCGTGACGACCGCCTCCACGAGCGCGCAGTACGGCGACCCGGCCCAGATCGTCGTCGGGCTCACCGACGTCGACGAGGAGCCGCTCGTGGACAAGCGGATCACGGTCACGCTGCCCGGCGAGGCGCCGCGGACCGCGACGACGAACGAGGACGGCGAGGCGTTCCTCAGCGTCCCGGCGCGGACGCCGGGGACGTTCACCGTGACGTACGACGGCGACGAGACGTCCGGCGCGGGCACGGGCAGGGGCACCGTCGCGGTGCGGCCCGAGGTCGTGCGCTTCGCGGCGCTGAAGGTCGTGAGGTCGGGCACCGCGCGGACGGTCACCGCGACGCTGACCGAGGACGACCCGCGGCCGTGCGTGCGCCTGCCGGTGGACTTCTACGTCAACGGCCGCAAGGTCGCGACGGTCCTCACCGACAGCAAGGGCCGCGCGGTGTTCAAGGGCGCGACGGCGGGCCAGAAGGTGCAGGCGCGCTACGCCGGCGCTACCGGCCGCTACGCCGCCGCGAAGTCCGCGACCGTCACCGTCTAGCAGGTCCAGCAGGTCTAGCAGGTCCAGCAGGTCCAGCAGGTCCAGCAGGTCTCGGCCGACCCGTTCTTTGAAGATCACCACGCACGAGACCGGCTGGTGGGCTGCAGGGATCGCGCTCTGCGCGGGGTCGCGGCGGCGGCCGTCACCGCAGGTGATCGCGCGGGTCAGCGTCTAGCGGTCGCCGTCGCGCGCTGGGTCCTGCGGCGCAGCGCGTACGCCACGCTGACCACGGTCGCGGCTCCCAGCAGCAGGCTCGCGGCGGCGGCGTCGTCGGGACGTACGCCGCTCATCGCCAGCTCGACGTCCTCTGCCTCCTCGTCCTCCTGCGCCCCCTGCGTCACCGTCGCGACCTGGAACTGCTGCTGCTCCTCCTGCGACAGGCCGGCGTTGGGGTTGATGTTGCTGATCGGGTTGTTCGGCACCGGCGGCTGGAACGCCGGCGGCACCAAAGCGAGCACGATCGGGCGCGGGCGGGGGAGCGGCGGGTCGGGCTCGGGCTCGGCCACCCGCGGCGGCTTCGAGACCTCCGGCGGCACGACGGCCGAACGGCAGCGCACGACGATCTCGCCGACGACGACGGTGTCGCCGCGCACCGTCTGCACGAGGCGTACCGGCAGGTCCTCGCCGTCCTGCGCGGCGGAGCAGGTGAGGTGCAGGTCGTAGAGGAGGTGGTTCTCGCGCTTGAGGTTGACGATGCGCGACGTGCCGCCGTCGACGCGGGCCACGACGTGGTGCGGGTCGTCGATGCGCGACGCGATGGTGCCGGGGTCCTTTACGCCGAGCAGCAGCGCGGTGATGGCGGGCTCGATCGCGGGCGCGCTGTTGTCGGTCTCGCAGACGAGCGGCTCGCCCGGCGGCACGTCCATGACGCCGTCGCCGTCGCAGTCGACGCCGAACTCGGGCGCGTACGTGTGCGTGCCCTTGGCGACGGCGGTGACGTCGGCGAGCGCGGCGTGGAAGTCGTTGGCGGTGTGGACGACGACGCCGACGACCTTGACGTCGTGGTACGCGTTCAGCGTCTGCACGGTCTCGTCGATCGTCGGGAACGTGAAGCCGCCCTGCTTGCCGGTCATGAACGCCGCGTCGGTCAGCAGCACGATGACCCGCGTCGGCGCCGTGAAGTGCGCGTCCTGGCCGGGCAGTACGGCGGGCGGCTCGAGCTGGCCCTTGCCGCTCACCGCCTGCGTCAGCGCGATGGTCTGGCCCTCGGCCTGTGTCTGGTTGCCGCCGCCCTCGACCAGCTCGTCGACGCCGCGCTTCAGCTCGCCGAGGTCGCAGGTGATCGGCTGCACGAGGCGGTACGGCCGCATGACCGAGCTGCCCTGGCCCTGCGTCACGGACTCGTCCCTGACGTCGCCGACGCCGAAGCACGCGGAGCCGTTCGTGCGCTTCTTCAGGTTGGTCGCGATGTCCTTGACGCCCTCGCGCAGGCCGGCGATGGCCGGGCCCATGCTGTTGGTCGTGTCCATGAGGAAGAACACGTCGATCGGCACCGGGCTCGGCGGCACGCCGAAGTCGACGGCGTTCGCGACGGTCTCGCCGGGCGCGACGGTGACGGTCGGCTTCTCGACGGTGAGGACCGGCTTGGTGAGGCCGGTGGGGCGGTTGACCTCGATGCCGTTGCCGTCGATGGTCGGCGGCGGCGGGAGGAACGACTCCTGCGCGAACAGGTCGAGACGGAACAGCGCCCCCTCCGCCTGACCGAGCAGGATGCGCCCGCTCCTGCTGGCGCCGAACGCGATCCGCTCGAACGGCTCCACGCCCACCGGGTGGATGCGGATCCAGCGCTCGTGGTTGACGTCGTAGCCGTACGTGCCGTCCGGGCCCGAGACGGCGTAGACGTCGTAGCGCCGGGCATGGCTCGCGCTGGTCGCGACGACGGGCACCGCGCGGCGGCCGACCTCCTTGCCGTCGGCGTCGAGGAACGTCACCGTCCCCGCCTCGCCGGCGCGTGTGAACACCGCCGCGCGGCCGGACCCGTCGACGTCGATCGTCGTGATCTCGCCGCCCGCACGGCCCGTCTTCCACGTCTCGCCGCCGTCGGCGGAGAAGGCGTACGTGTCGCCGCTCCACGTCCACACGACGCTGCTCTTGACCGGCGAGGTGACGAGGCCCGCGGGCGCGTCGAGCGGCACGGTCACCTCGTCCCACGTCGTGCCGGGCAGGCCCGCGTCGTCGAGCATCGGGTCGACGATCGTGCGGTAGACGCGGCGCTTCGCGGTCGTCTGCCCGTTGGCCGCGTCGGGCAGCGTCTCGACGAGCACGTACGCCCTGTCGCTGCTCACGGGTGACACGACGAGCTGCAGCGGCGTGCCGACGGCGGGAAGGCCGGCGTCGACGGACTCGTACGGCTTCGTGGTCTTGTTGCCGGCGGCGGGCGTCGCGTCGCGGGTGCGCTCGACGTGCGGGTGGGGGACACCGCCCGCGTCGTCGTAGCTCGCGATCCACAGCGCCTGCGGCTCCGGCGCGACGAGCTGCGTGACGACCCGCGCGCGCGGCGTCGCGACGCTGTCCGGCGCCTGGCCTGGCGCGGGGTAGACGTGGTCCCACGTGCAGCCGGCGGACGTGGACAGCTGCACGACGGAGCCGTTGGTGACGTAGATCCACGCCGGGTGCGACTCGGGGATCGCGAACGCGCGGACCTCGCGCGGGCCCTCGTTGGCGGCGTACTGCGGGGAGGCGATGCGCGCCCAGGTGTCCTTGCGGATCTCGACCTGGCCTGGCGTCGCGCAGGCGGCCAGGTCGTCGCCGGTGGGGGCGCCTGCTTTCGCGCCGAACAGCGGCAACGAGGCGAGGAGAAGGAGGGTCGCGGCCAGCACCGGACGGGCGGCACGCGAATGCCGCGCGGACCGGTTGCTCGCGAAGATGCTGCGCTCCCTCGTTGTCGCGCGACTCCACCGTCAGCGCCCCGGCACGGTACTAGAAGGGTGGTGCAATAAAAAGGCTCTGACCGGTATCGTGCACGCTTCGTCAACGACGGGGGATTTCATGGGAATGCGACGACGGCTGCTGCTCGGCGCGCTCGCGCTGGGGCTGGTCGCGGCGGGTTCGGCGACGGCGTACACGAGCATCTACCAGCCGCTCGATGAGGGCGGCGGCTCGGGGTTCCGCGAGTCGCGTGCGACCGACGGCTTCGGCGAGCACGAGCCGTGGGTGGTGCCGTACCGCGATCGCAAGCTGGTCCGCGCGATCTTCAGCCTGCGCAACAACGGCCGGTGGCCGGTGCGGGTCGAACGCGTCGGCCGGTCGAACGACCCGGACTGGCACGGGCTGTTGGACTTCCGGCCCGACGAGAACATGCTCAACCCGCCGAACGTCTACGACTACGAAGGACCCGCGTTCACGCCGTTCACCCTGCGGCCGGACGAGGAACGGTCGATGTCGGTCGCGCTCTGGCTCGACCATTGCGAGTTCCACAGCGCAGGGGGGAGCATGACGTTCTCCGAGGTGCCGGTGCGCTACCGCGCGTTCGGCATGGCGCACACGGCGTGGATCGAGCTCGAGAAGCCGTTTGAGATCGTGTACGAGAAGGCGTCGCAGTGTCCGAGGCCCGCCGTTCGGTGAGAGGGTGCGCGGCATGACGGACGGTCTCGAGCACTTCGAGTTCGGTGACGAGTCGAACACCTGCGTGCGCTGCGGCATTCACCTGACGACGCACGGCGTCCAGGAGTTCCGGACCGGCGGCAGCGTCGGCATCCGCAAGTTCATCCTGGGCGACTGGGGCGAGATCGGCGAGGGGATGCTGCCGCTGCTCGTCATGTCGTGCCGCCAGTGCAAGCGGGTCGAGCTGCGGATCCCGGCGTTCTGACGGTCAGGCGGGCGGGAGCAGCGGGCGGCCGCGGCGTACCCACAGCACGGTGAACGCGAGCGCCACCGCGCCGGCGTTGCCCGTTGCCACCCAGACGACGAACGGTGTCGGCGCGGGCGGCGTCCCTGGCGGGGCGTCGTCCACCCAGACAGCCGCCGCGAGCTCCGCGTCGGGCAGGTCCGGTCGCGGCCTGCGCGGTGCGCTCGGCGGGGGTGCGGCACGGTGCCGCGGGACACGCCCAGGTCCGACGACGAGCGCGGTCGTGACCGGGCGCTCGTAGCCGTCGCTGGGCCGGTTCACGACGCGACCGGCGCGGACGAACGTCGTCGAGCCGCCGCCGTCCAGATTGATCACCTCGCGCGCGCCGAGCGCGGTGAAGAACGCGAGCGCCTCCTCCAGCGGCATGCCGACGCTGCGGCCGGCGTTGCGCTCGCGGCCGTCGACCGTGGCGTGGATCAGCGTCCCGTCGCGCATCGCACCGGCGAACGTTCGCGGGTGCGTCGTCGTGAGGTGAGGCGCATTCTCCGGCGCGAGCCAGCGACGGCCCTCGCGCAGCAGGATGTGACCCGCGCCGACGCTCGCCCAGACGTCGTCGGGCGTGAGCGCCTCGGTGACCTCGACGCGCGTGCCGCGGCCGCCGCCGTTCCAGAGCCTGCGCAGCGCCGTCGCCTGCGCACCGGCACCGGAGAGCACGACCGTCCCAGGCCGTACGGCGCCGTCCCCGGCACCCTCGGCGAACGACACGACGGCCGCTGTCGTGGGGGCGTTCGGGACGAGGTTGCCCGCCCGGCCGGGCAGCGCGAGCGTCAGCTCGGCGCCGGCCGCGGGCGTCCCCGTCGAACGGACGTAGTCGGACGTGTAGAGGACGAGGCCGCCCGCATCGCGGGGGACGTTCTTGCCGGTCACCGTGAGCGCATGCCGCCCGCTGGTCACGCGCGCCGACCACGTGACGCGCTTCGTCGTGAAGCCGCCGCCGTACGTGTAGCTCGCCTGCTGGTGGCGCGGGTCGGGGGAGACGAGGACGACGCCGCGTTCGACGATGCCGCCGATCGGGCGCCCGACGACGCGGCTCGGCTGCCGCCACGCGTAGTCGCCGTTGGTGGCGTACGCGCAGCCGCCGCAGAGCCCGCTCGTGCCCTCGAGGTCGCGGTCAGGGCCCGCCGAACGTTCGCCCGCGTGCTCGACGGTGACGCGGTAGCCGGAGCGCGGGCGGGTGAAGCCGACCTCGACGACGTGGCGCGGCCGCGCGCTGTCGAGACGTACGTGCCCGACGCCCGGCGCGATGCGTTCGCGGTGGGTGACGCGGTAGCCGGGCGGGACCTTGAACGGCAGCGGCTCGTCGGCAGTGGCCGCCGCGCCAGGGACCTGCAGCGCGGTGACGACGGCGAACAGGGCAGAGGCGAGGGGACGACGCATGGCCACACTCCCGCGGGAACGAAGCGCGTCGTAACAGCCCGCGCACGCTGCGTACAACGTCCGGGGGTTCCCCGGGAATCCCGGGTCAGGACGTTGTCACGTCCGGGACTGCTAGACCTCGACGCAGCCGAGGTCCTGGTCGACGACCGTGGTGCCGGCGACGACGAGCGTCACGTCGCCGAGCACTCGCTTCCTGGGTTCCTCCTCGTAGGGACTACGGCCGGAGGAACGGCGCCGCGGCGAGTTCCTCTCAGCCGCCGAGGGTGGCGTAGTCGTCCCGGTTCACTGGCTTCGTCGTCGGCGGACCGGGCGCGCGCGGCACCGCGACGGCGTCGCCGCCGGCGGTGAAACGGACGGCGCGTACGCCGCCGTCCTCCGTCAGCGTGAACACCACCTGCGCCGCCGCGAGCGCCCGCTCCGTCACCGTCAGCGCCTCGAAGCCCGCGGTCAGCTCGACCGCGGCGACGCCACCGTCGACCGACACCGCGACGGCGCGGTCCCCGATCGCGGTCGTCAGGCCGTCGGCGGCCTCCCTGTCGTCGGGGCCGCGGGTCAGCGACGCGAGCCGCCCGCCGAGGGTCGGCGGGGCGACGACGATGCGGCGTACAGGCACGACGCGGCCCTCGCGGACGAGGTGGACGGTGACGCCGGCGGGGCGCGCGATCGGCGACCCGGGCGCGACGGGCACCGCGGCGTCGTCGAGGCGGTGCGGGGTCCCCTCGGGACGTACGCCGCATGACGTCAGCAGCAGCGCGCACGCCACCAAGGCCGCCCTCACGACGCGGCCAGGGGCAGGTCCACGACGAACCGCGCGCCGCCGCCCGGTCTGTCCTCGACGCGGACCGTGCCGCCGTGCGCGCGGACGTGCTCGCGGACGAGCGCGAGGCCGAGCCCGGCGCCGCGGCCTCGCCTGCGGTCCGCGCCGACGGCGCCGCGCGCGAAGCGTTCGAAGACGTGCTCGCGCTCCTCGGCGGCAACCCCAGGACCGGTGTCGTCCACCTCGATCCGCGCGACGCGCCCTGCCGTTCGTACGCCCACGCGTACCGCACCGCCGCCGTGGTGGGCGGCGTTGTCGAGCAGGTTGACGAGCACCCGGTCGAGCCGCCGCTTGTCGCCCATCACCGTGATCGGGCCCTCGACGTCGAGGGGGACGGCGGCGTACGGCGTGCGGTCGAGCGTGCGCCGTACGAGGTCGTCGAGCCGCACCTCGTCGAGCTCCACCGGCAGCCCCGCGTCGGCGCGCGACATCTCCAGCAGGTCCTCGACCAGCCCGGTGAAGCGCGTGATCTCGTGCGCGAGCAGGCGCGTCGCGCGGCGGGGGCGTTCGGTCATCTCGGTCTCGTGCGCCTCCAGCACCGAGAACGACGTGGCGAGTGCGGTGAGCGGCGAGCGCAGCTCGTGGCTCACGTCGGCGGTGAAGCGCGCGTCGCGCTCGATGCGGCGTTGCAGCGCGTCGGCCATCGCGTTGAACGAGTCCGCGAGCGGCCGCAGGTCCTTGTCGCCGCCGACGTCGAGCCGCGTCCCGAGCCGCCCCTCCGCGATCGCCGACGCGGCCTGCGCGACGTCGGTGACCGGGCGCAGCACGCGGCGGCTCGCCAGCCAGCCGAGCCCGGCGAACGCCACGCAGGTCAGCGCCGCCGCGACGAGCAGCGCGCTCGACAACGTCCGCAGCGTGCGTTCGAGCTCGGCGAGGCTGACTACCTCGACGTACGCCGCGTCGCTGCCGGTGAGCGGGACCCCGATCGCGAGCCGCGGCTGCCCGGGCACCGTGAAGCGCTGGCGTACGGCGTCCCCCTCCGACAGCGCGGTGACGAACGAGCGCGGGAGGCGTTGCGGCGTCGGCGTGATCGCCGCCCCGAAGAACTCGCCGTCGACGTAGAGGAACGCCTCCGCGTCGCCGCCCGACCGCCGGCCCAGCGCGTCGAGCACGCCTGGCAGGTCGGTGTCGGCGGCGCGCAGCCGCGTCGCGACGGCGCCGGCATTGGCCCGCGCGGCGCGCACGGCGGCGCCCTCGCGCTGGTCGAGCAGGTAGCCGCGGGCGAGGGAGTACGTGAGCACCGCGAGGAACGTCGCGAGCAGGAGCCCGCCGACGCCGAACATGAGGATGAGCCGCGAGCGCAGGCCGACGCGCGGCCTGGAACGCGATGGGCTCACCCCTGCACCTTGTACCCGAGCCCCCGCACTGTCACGACGTGCCGCGGCGTCCGCGGGTCGGGCTCGACCTTCGTGCGCAGCCGCCGGATGTGCACGTCGACGAGCCGCGCGTCGCCGAAGTAGCCGTAGCCCCAGACCGAGTCGAGCAGCACCTCGCGGCTGAACACGCGGCCCGGCGTCGCGGCCATCTCGCAGAGCAGCCGGAACTCCGTCTTCGTCAGCGAGACCTCCTCGCCGGCGAGCAGCACCGTCCCCTCGTCGGGGCGGATCTCCAGGTCGCCGACGACGATGGGGGCGTTGACCGAACGGCCGTCACGCGCCCGCCGCAGCGACGCGCGGATGCGCGCGGTCAGCTCCTTCATGACGAACGGCTTGGTGACGTAGTCGTCGGCGCCGGCCTCGAGACCTGCGACGACGTCGTGGCTGTCGGAGCGCGCCGTCACCATGATGATCGGGACGTCGCTCGTACGGCGCAGCAGCTTGCAGCACTCGAAGCCGTCCTTGCCCGGGAGCATCAGGTCGACGAGCACGACGTCGGCCGCGCGCGCGGCGAACGCCGGCAGCGCGTCCTCGGTGCTCTCCGCCTCCGCGACGGAGTACCCCTCGCTCTCGAGCGCGAGACGCATCGAGGCACGGATGCCTTCGTCGTCCTCGACGAGCAGCACGTGGGTCATCGCGTCCATGCTGCCATGCGGTTGCGGCGCGGCGGTCACACGTCACCGGTCACGGAGACGCGGTCCGGCATGAGCTGCGCGAGGCGACGACAGCCCGTGACGGCGACCGCCGCGTCGGCCGTGCACGTACGGACGCCGCCGAGGTCGACGCGGATGCGCGGGACGCGTTGCGCCACCGCGATCGCGACGACGCGGAGCAGCACCCTGGCGAGGTCGCGGTCGAGCAGCCCGGACGCCGTGACGACGAGCCTGCGCTCGTCGGCGAACTCGATGTGCAGTCGGTCGGCCATACCTGACGACGATCCCCGCGCCGCTGTGCGAACGCCGTACGGCACCGTTGCGATCCGGTGACGGAGCGCACATGACGGTTCTGTGACAACGACATGAGAACGCAAGGCGCGTCGTCACCTCGTTGTCACAGGAGGAGGCGGCGCGATCCCAAAGACCTCTCGTAAGCCCGCGCGTCCCTCCAGCCCTCGCGCGGTTCGCGTAGTCGCTTTCGAGGAGTCCCATGAACCGCCTCCATAACGCCGTTCGCCGGTCCGGCGTCGTCGTCGCAGCAGCCCTCGCGCTCGCCGGCCTGCCCGCCGGTCCGACCGTCGCCGCGACGGGCACGATCACGTCGGCGTCGCCGGCGTTCGTCGCCAACACGGGCGCCGAGACGTCGGTGACGTTCGCGCTCTCGGCCGCGCCCATGTCGCCGGGCGAAGTTCTGAACGTCGAGCTGAGCGGCCCCGCCGGCTCGGCCATCAACGAGACCGGCACCCCCGAGGTCGACGGCTCGTCGGTCACCGCGACGTTCGACCTGCGCGGCGCCTCGCCCGGCGTCTACGGCGTGACGATCGCGGACGCGACCGGAGGCACCGTCGACGAGTTCACCTGCGCGTCGTGCCTGCGCGTCCTCGCGACGCCGCCCACCGTCAGCGCCGTCTCGCCGACCGTCCGCGGCGCGAGCTCGCCCGGCGCGACGTTCACCGTGACCGGCACGAACTTCTTCGACGGCGCGTCCGTGCGCTTCCTCCGCGACGGCGCCAACGACAGCGCGATCACGTTCCCCTCGTCGGGCTCCCTCACCGTCGGCGCGAGCCACAACACGATCAGCGGCCTGCTCGCCGTCGGCGCCGGCGCGGTGCCCGGCACCCGCGACGTCGAGGTCACCAACACCGACGGCCAGCGCGCGCTCTGCGTCGAGTGCCTGACCGTGACGGCCGCGCCGTCGTACGTCTCCCTGACGCCGTCCACCGCCGGCCAGGGCGCGGTAGCGCGCTCGCTGGCGCTCGTCGGCGCGGACTTCCAGCCGTCGATGTCGGCGACGTTCTACATGCCGTCGTCCGACACGGACCTCGGCGGCGTCACCGTCACGTCGTTCTCCGTCACCGAGGACGGCGCGGCGACCATCACGGCCAACGTCGCCGACCGCGGCGACACCGTGAACACCACCCGCGACCTCGTCCTGCGCAACCCCGACGGCGGCACGACCCGCGTCGCGAACGCGCTCACCGTCACGCCCGAGCCGGTCGTCAGCGCGCTGACGCCGTCGACCCTCGACGGCGGCGCGGAGGGCGAGGACCTCGTCGTCACCGGTACGGGTCTGTCGTCGGCGCCGGCGTTCGTCTTCTCGGGGACGGGTGTCACCGTCAACGGCTACACGCCCGACGCGTCCACGCCCTCGACCAAGGGCGTGCTGAACGTCACCACCGCGCCCGGCGCGACCGTCGCGGGCCGCACGATCACCGTCGAGAACCCCGACGGCGGCCGCTCCACGTCCGGCACCGTCCTCACCGTCGGCGCCACGCCGACCGTCACCGAGGTCACGCCGCGCGCGCTCGGCCGCGGCGCGTCCGGCCGCCCGATCACCATCAAGGGCACGAACTTCGACACGTCGAACGGCGGCACCGCCGTCGCCGTCACGATCCCCGGCATCACGCTCTCCGGCGTCGTCGCCACGTCCACGACGACCATCACCGCGAACGCGTCGGTCCCCGGCACCGCCGAGGTCGGCACGCTCGACGTGTCGGTGCTCAACACCGCCGCCGGCCGCCGCGGCCGCGCGACGTGCGCGGGCTGCTTCTCCGTCGACACGTTCTCCGTCGACAGCGTCACGCCGTCCGCGGTGCTGAACTCCGCGACGTACCTCCTCGACGTCACCGGCTCGGGTCTGCCGGTCGACAAGGAGATCACCGCGACCCTGACCCGCAACGTCGCGCGGGCCGGCCAGGACCCGATCGTCTTCGACGGCACGACCAACAGTGACGGCACCCGCTTCGCCGGTTCGGTGGACCTGCGGCAGGTGGCGCCGGGCGCGTACACGCTGCGGCTCGCCGACGGCGACGCGGTCGGGACGTGCACGTGCACGTTCAGCGTCGTCGCGGAGACCGCGCCGGTGCTGACGTCGGTGACGCCGTCCAGCGCGCCGCAGGGCACGACCGGCCGCGAGCTGACGCTCAAGGGGAGCGGCTTCACGCGCGGCACCGACGTGCGCTTCGGCACCGGCGTGACCAAGGCGGGCGACGTGACGTTCGTCGATGCGACGACGCTGACCGTCCCCGTCGACGTCGCGCAGAACGCGACCGTCGGCGCCGTCCCCGTGACCGTGATGGTGCCGTCGTTCGGGTCGGACACCGAGTCGACCTGCGCCGCGTGCTTCTCCGTCACGAAGAGCCCGACGGTCACGTCGGTCAGCCGCGCGAGCCGCGGCCAGGGCGCCCCGGCCATCGGCATCACGGTCACCGGCACCGACTTCGCGCCGGGCGCCACCGTGTCCGCCGGTGACGGCGTCGAGGTGACCGACGTGCTGTGGGTCAGCGCGACGCAGATGACGTTCACGGCGACCATCGCCGGCGACGCCGTGCCCGGTCCGCGCACCGTCACCGTCACCAACCCCGACGGCGGCGCGGGCAGCTGCGCCTGCTTCGCGGTGACGCCGCGGCCGCAGACCGCGTCCATCGCGCCGCCGGGCGGCGCCCAGGGCAGCAACGGCGTCGAGGTCGTCCTCTCCGGCACCGGCTACCAGAACGGTGCGGGCGTGTCGTTCGGCGACGACGTCATCGTCTCGAGCGTCACCGGCAGCGGCGAGACGCTGACCGCGACGCTCGACCTGCGCGCGGCCAACACCGGCGCGCACCCCGTCGTCGTCACCAATCCCGACGGCGGGACGGCGGCGTGCGAGTGCGTGTTCACCGTGTCGCAGCCGCCGACCATCACAGGCCTCACGCCGGCCAGCCGCGGCGCCGGCTCGGTGAACCAGCCGGTGACGATCATGGGCTCGAAGTTCGCCGACTCGGCCACGGTGTCGTTCGCCGAGCCGGGCATCACCGTGGTCGACACCGACGTGGTCGACGAGTCCCGCATCGACGTCGTCCTCTCCATCGCCGGTGACGTCGCGCCCGGCACGCGCAGCGTGACCGTGACCAACCTCGACAGCGGCCAGTCGGCCAACTGCGCGGCGTGCTTCACCGTCAACCCGAAGCCGGCGCTCGACGCCGCGGCGTACACCGCGCAGCGCAACCGCGACGCCGTCGTCGTCATGTTGAGCGGCTCCGGCTTCCAGCCAGGTGCGGTCGGCGCGGACCTCGGCGACGACATCACGGTCACCGACGCGCAGGCGCTCACGGCGTCGTCGGTGCGGGTGACGTTCGACGTCGGCGACGACGCGTCGCTCGGCGCGCGCGACATCACCGTCGTCAACGGCGACGGCGGCCGCGCCACGTGCGCGTCCTGCCTGACGGTGACGACGCCGCGGGTGTTCACCGTCGCGGGCGACACGTCGCCTACGTCGGGCGACGCCGAGTCGTACACCGTCACCGCGCACGTCTCGTCCGCCGAGGACTCGGCGACCGACACGTCGTACACCGGTGTGCCCGTGCTCTCCGCGGACGGTGACGAGAAGTTCAGCGGCGGCACCTGCGCGGCGGCCGTCAACGGCGTCAGCACCTGCTCCGGCGTCGTCTTCGGCGACCTCGGCGACGCGCTGCTCAACGTCTCCGGCACCGGCGGCGACGCCGACCTCGGCGGCACCCGCGCGGTGACCGTGGAGCCGGTGTCGCTGACGTTCAGCCCGGCGGCGCCGAAGACCGCGCAGGCGGACTCGCCGGTGTCGTTCACCGTGCGTCCCGTCGCGGGTGTCAGCGGCGCGTCGATCAGTGGCTACGACGCCGCGCGCACCGCGCACGTCACCGGCTCCTCGCCGTCGACCGTGCCGCTGAACTGCGGCTCGGCGGTGTGCACGTTCACGCTGACGTTCGGCTCGACCGGCTCCAAGACCGTGCGGGTCTCCGACGACGGCACGCCGAGCGTCTCGACGCCGACGACCTCGCTCACCGTCGGCACGGGCACGAAGATCGAGGGGTTCCGCGTGTCGGCGTCACGGCTGGTCGCGGGGCAGTCGATCACGATGCGCGGGTCGCTGCTCGAGACCGACGGCACGCCGCTCGCCGGCTCGACCGTGCGGCTCTACGTCAAGGGCGGCGGCTTCCGGTCGTGGGTGCTCTGGCACTCCGTGACGACCGACGGCGCCGGGGCGTTCGCGAAGACCGCGCGGATGACGCGGACGCGTTCCATCAAGGCCGTCTACCTGCCGCCGAACGCGTCGTACACGCGGTCGGAGTCCCCGGTGAAGACGGTGCTCGTCGCGACGCGGGTGACCGTGACCTCCCCGGACAGCGGCACGCGCGTCGCGGCCGGGCGGACGTTCACCGTGCGCGGGACGACGTACCCGGGCAAGCCCGGTGTGACGGCGTACCTGTTCTGGCGCAAGGCGGACGGGTCGGTCGCGGTACTGCGGCGCGCGGAGATCGCGCGGAACGGCTCGTTCGCGCTGTCGCGCTCGCTGCCGCGCGGGACGTACACGCTGCAGGTCGGTGTGCCGGCGACGGTCGGCAACACGAGCGGACGCTCGGCTCTCTTCACGCTGCGCGTCGTCTAGAAACCCCCCGCGGGCCGTCGGGCCGGGTCACCTTCCCTCGGTGACCCGGCCCGTGGCTCGTACTACCAGTTGAAGCCGGCGGGGTAGCTGATCGAGGCGAGCACCGCCTGCCCCGAAGTGTTCGGGTGGAAGTAGTCCCAGCTCGAGACCTGGCCGAGGACGAACGGGTAGTTGAAGACGGCATTGCCGTCGAAATCGCAGTTGGCGCCGTATGCCGTGCACGCCTGCGCGAGCTGCGTGTTGAAGTCGATGACGCGCTGCTGGACGCGGGCCCGGCGGTCGACGTCGACCTGCGCCGTGGACTGCGGGTTGGCCAGCATCGACTGGCAGATCTTGAAGCCGCTCCACGCGTTGCGCGCCGAGCTGCTGTCCTTGCCGATGAACCACAGCCGCTTGATGTCGGGCACGCTCGAGATGAAGACGGCGGCGTTCGGCAGGCCGTTCTTCAACGTGGCGAGCGCGGCGTCGAGCTGCGCGCGGTACGTGCTGACCGGCGTCATCGTGGACTCGCTGCTGGTGCAGGCGTCGTTGGCGCCCATGAGGATCGTGACGTAGCTGACGCCGCGGCTGACGGCGGCCTGCGCCTGGGCGTTGAGGTCGGACATCCGCGCGCCGGTGCGGGCGTCGTTGAAGTTGCGGGCGTTGATGGCGGAGTTCTTCGCGCGGATGCGCAGGTAGTGGCTGTTGACGCTGGCGTAGCCGCCGGTCGACCACGAACGGTCGGCGCAGTCGGAGTACCAGCCGCAGGCGTTGAAGCCCTTGGTGATGGAGTCGCCGAGCGAGCTCATCGAGCTCGGGATCGGCGGGATCGCGTGGGCGGTGCCGCTGCCGGCGAGCACGGCGGCGGCCGCGAACGCGACCATGAGGGCGTTACGGAGTCGCATGTGTAGGGGCTCCCTCGTTGGGTGGCCGGAGCGCCCAGCGCGCGTCCGGCTCGCGGGCGACGCTCGCAGGTAAGGAAACCGGACGACAAGGGACAAACTGCTCACCCTGGGGTGAGGGTCGGTCTCAGCTCATCTATCGGTTCGGCGCCGGGCGCGGCCTCGGCTACCATGTGCGGTCGCCACCTAAGCGCTCGTAGCTCAACGGATAGAGCATCTGACTACGGATCAGAAGGTTGGGGGTTCGAGTCCCTCCGAGCGCGCTTCTCTGACCTGCGGCTTTGCGTTTTCGATCTTCACTTCAGGGGCTCCGCGCTAACTTGCGCGCTAACACGGCGTCCTCGCCCTGTGTCACGGGCAGCGGCACGACGCTCGCGATCCTCTCGGCGGCGTCCCTCGCGACGGCCGGGACGACGACCGTGTAGAGCGCCGACGTCGTGGACTCGCGCGAGTGCCCGAGCCGTTCGCTCACGACCTTCATTGGAACGCCCGCCGCCAGCGCGAGACTCGCGCTGGTGTGCCGCAGGTTGTGCAGCCGGATGCGGGGCAGCCCCGCGTCCGTTGCCAGCTTGCGGAACACGTACGTCAGGCTGTCCGGCCGCACCATGCGGCCGTCCTCGTACGTGAACACCAGCCCCGTGTCGTGCCATGCCTCGCCCCACTGCAACCGCTCCCGGCGCTGTCTCGCCTGGTGCTGTCGCAGCAACGCGACGGTCGCCTCCGACAGCGCGACCGTCCGCTCGCCGGCCTTCGTCTTCGGCGGGCAGACCTTGATCTCGCGGCCTGCCGCGGTGACCTGCTGCCGGACGTAGAGCACGCCCTGGTCGTAGTCCACGTCCTCCCACCGCAAGCCCAGCGCCTCGCCTCGCCGCAGCCCCGTCAGGATCGTCAGGGCGAACAGCGCGTAGAGCCGGTGGCCCTGGATCGCGTCGAGGAACACGCCGACCTGCTGCGCGTCCCACACGACCGGCCGGTAGTGCACGGTCTCCGGCAACTCGACCGTGAGCGCCGGGTTGTGCGAGAGCATCCGGCGCTTCACCGCGCTGTTGAGGGCGCTGCGCAGCGTCGAGTAGATCCGGCGTACCGATGCCGGCGCGAGGGGCTTGCCCTTCATGCCGACGGCCAGGCTCGACACCCATTCCTCGATCAGCTCCGGCCGACGTTCAAGGTCCACCAGCCGGTACTGCCCGAGCGCCGGGATCAGGTAGTGGTCCAAGTGGCCGCGGTAGGACACGCGCGTCGTGTCGCGCAGCCCCCGCTTCCAACTGAGCCACTGCTCCAGATACGCGGCGACCGTCGTGCCGTGGGCCTCGCCGGTCCGCGTCCTCAGCTCGCCGAGCCGCTTGCGGCGCTGCTCGACGGCGTCCTTCTTGGTCGGGAACCCTCCCTTCGTCTCCTGCCTGCGTTCGTTCTTGGCGTCCCGGCCCACGTCGATGACGTAGGACCACGTGCCGGTGCATCGGTGCGGCGCGTAGCCACGCTTGCCCGCGGTGCGCGGGCAGTGCCTCGTGTGCCGCTGGTACACGCCGGACTCTTTCGTCATGGCCTGCCTCCTTCGGAGGCAGCCGGGGCAGTTGGTGACCCGGCCACCATGCCACCGGACTGCGACAGCGGAACAGGGTCGAGGCCGAGAAGTGCCAGCAACGGAGCGGTCGGTATCCGCAGCCGCCGCCCCAGTCGCAGGACCGGCGTCGGCCAGCGGCCGGCGACGATGAGGTCGTACGCGGCCGAGCGGCCGAGGCCGAGGAGCCGCCCCGCGGTCGGCACGTCGAGCACCGGCGGAAGCGCTCGGATGTCGTCGGTGGTCATGGCGTCACCTGCGCGGGGTCGAACCACTCAGGCGAGAACCGGCGGGCGTGGCAGCCGAGGGCGACAGCGACGCCGTCGAGAGCGGCACGGGTGGCGTTGGTCATGTGGTGCTCCTCTCGGGAGCCGCCTCGGATGGGCGGCGAGGGGAGCACGGTCGTTTTCGGACTTCACGAGAACTTCACGGCGGAGTTACCGCGGCCGTGAGGTCGTCGTGAAGTTCTGGTAACCGGTCGTGAGGTTTTCGTGAAGTTCGGCCGGCAGGGGCCGGAGTTGCGGCTGTTGAGGCGCAGGGTGGTCGGCACGCGAGGCCCGGTCGTTCCGGGCCGATCACCGACCCGGAGGCGGCCATGACCTCGCTCGTTGCGGGCTCACCTCCCGTGGCTTCCGCGACCGCTCGGTCTGGCCGTCCGTCGGGACGACGGGGTGGCGCTTCCATCCCGGCGCGGACGCGCCGGTGGAGGCGCCACTCTGCGCGGCTTCTCGGGTGCGACTGCTCCACCTGGCTGACCTGCGGTTTCGCGGCCCGCTGGGGCGGTCGTGGCACTTGTTCGGGGCTGCTCCGCCTGACGGCTCCGCACCCCCGAACAAGTGCCACTCCCTCGACACGCACTTCGGGAGGGGGAGGCAGGTCAGCCAGGTGGAGCAGTGGACAGCAGCAAGAGCGGATCAGAGGTAGAGAGATGAGAAGTAACAAGATCAAGGACAGTGGTGGTGCGGGAGCGATCAGGCGGTGGGGGTCGGTCGCGGTCGTGGCGCTGGTGGTCGGGATGGCCGGAGGGTCGATCGCGTGGGCGGCGTCCGGTGACGACGGTCCGGATCAGGTCAGGTCGTTCAGGAGCAAGTTCGTCATCCACGTCACGGTCACGTCGATCGCCGCTTCTGTCGCTGTCGAGGCCGGGCGTCGACCGCACGTCAGCACCTCTGGGCGGAGCCTCATCGGTCACCGCGCGAAGCGTTCGGACGTGATCGCATGAGTACCGCCGCGATCACGCTGACCAAGCGCGACCACGCGCTGATCCGCGCGACGTGGTCACTCGGGTTGGTGAGCGCGTCGGTCCTCCGCGACGTCATCTCGCCGGCGACGTCGGTCAAGACGCTCTCGGGGCGGCTCAGCGAACTGACCGCCGCCGGGTTCCTCCGGCGGACGCGCGTCGTCGGCGGGCCGGCCGGGCACCTGTGGCTCTACGGCATCGGCCGCCGCGGCGCCGCCGCCGACCCGGCGTTCGCGCGACCGTGGCGGCCACCGGAGTTCCACTTGCCGCACACCCTCGAAGTCGCCGAGACCCTCGCTGCGCTCGTCACGCCGGGGCGCCTGGGACGGCTTCGCGTCACCGAGTGGCAGGGGCAGGCCGAGCTTCGTGCATGGCACCGGCCCGGCGAAGCGATGGCCGACCTGTACGTGCGATGGAGCACCGACGACGCGAGCGGGGGCTGGCACGTCGAGGTCGACCGCGGCACCGAGTCGCGCCACGCACTGCGCCGCAAGCTCTTCCGCTACCTGCACACGCCCGACCGCGTCGCGCTCGTCGTCACGACAAGCGACGAACGCGCCCGCAACATCGCCCGGCTCGCGCGCGAACTCGGCGCGCGGGTGCTCACGACGGATCGCCAGACCCTGCGCTCCGGCGCGCCGGTGCTCGTCTACGACGTGATCAAGGGCTGCCGTAGACCTGTGGACGACATGGCGTCCTGATCCTGTTTTCCACAGATTCTCCTGGCGCTCTTGCGCTCATGGCAGGTTCAGGCATCCTGCAACTATGGTTGCTGACCCGACATCAGGACACGTCGTCGACCTGAGCCACGAGGTCGCTCGGCTTCGTGTCGAGCGCACGCGCGAGCCGGGCGACGACGGCCAGCGTCGGGTTGCGCTCGCCCCGTTCGATCTCGGCGAGGTACGTGAGGCTGATGCCCGCGTTCGCCGCGAGGACCGTCCGCGACAGCTTCCGGCGAACCCGGAGCGCGCGGACATGCGCGCCGAAGGCAGCGCACAGGCGCGCGTCCCCGTCGTCGGCCACGCCCGGATCGTACGGATGCCTGTCGCTCGGCGGCTGCCCACCACCCATCGCGATGTCCAGGAGGACGCATGACGCAGACCACCACCGACGAGAACGACGGCACCTTCCTGGTGCTGCGGGTCGCCGCAGCCGAGGACGTCGGGCCGGACCCCGAGACGCGCTGGTCGGCGCATGTCTGCGATCCGGCGAGCCCGCTCGCTGGCCTGTACGCGTTCGGGCCGTCGCTCGCGGCCGTCCGGGACGCCGTCGCGGTGCTGGCGTGGTCGGCAGTCATGGCCGGCGAGCTCGCGGCGTTCGGGCTCACCACCGACAGCCTCGCCGGGATCCACCTCATCCTGACGACGAACACCGGCTACGACGCCGCCGCGCTCGCCGCCGCCGTGCCAAACCACGCGGCGTAGGAGGTCTGCCATGACGACGGACGAAGGGGCGAACGACGCGGTCCCCGAGCGGCGCGCGGAACTGCCGGAAGACTCCGACCAGCCGTGGGGGCGTACGGGGCGATGGATGCGCCGAGCGGCCTGCGCCGGCCGGCCGGCGATGTTCGACGACGCTGGAAGGACCGGCGAGGCGCTGCGGCTGTGCGCGCGCTGCCCGGTGCTGGCGGAGTGTCGCGCCTGGGCGCTCGGGACCGCTGTCGCCGGAGTGGCGGGCGGCATGACCGAGGGCTCCCGCGCGGCATGGCGGGAGAACCACGGCTTCCGTGAGCCCCTCGTGACGCTCGCGGAGTTCCTGCCGCTCACCATCGCCGCGTCCGACCAGCCCTGGGGCAAGGGCCGCTCCGAGGTGATCCTCCGAGCCGTCGCCGAGCGCACGGCGAACGGGCAGAGCGGACGCGAGATAGCCGACGAGCTCGGCGTCACGAGGCGAACCGTCGTCCGGCTCCGCAGCCGTTGCCGGGAGCGGGGACTGCTCACTGAGCAGTGCGCTCAGGTCGGCTGACACCTCGTCGCGGAGACGCCGCTCTTGGTGTTCGGCCTCGCCCGGATTCGTGTGTCGCGAGCCGTGGGCCGCGGGCCGTGCAGGCCGCCCTCCAGCGTCAAAACACCCACGTGCGCAGGTGGGCAACGCTCATGGTGGTCGGGCCGCTGTTGTGCGGCCCGGCCCCCCCAGCGTCAAGATCGCTGCGCGCCGCCGCTGCGCGGCCGGCCTTCGGCCGGATCTTGACCCTGGGGCCCCTGCCGGGCCTGGCGGTCAGAAGAGCGGGCAGGCTGGGGCCTGCCCGCCTACCGCGGCCCGACCACCACGAGCGTTGCCGACGCGCGGTTCAGACTGCGGCCGAGTCGAGGGGCAGCACACCAGGGGGAGAGGCGGAGCTTTCATGAGCCCTCCTGCGCCTGAGACGCGATGGCGGCTAGTCGGCGCAACTCCGCCTCGATCTCCTGAGTCACCCTGAGCCACCCTGCCGAACGTCGTCCCGACGCCCCGCGTCAGCCCATTCACGTGTTAGGGGCAACGTGTCGGGACTCAGAGCGGCAAGGCGGGCGATGATTTCACCCCGCTCGAACGGTCGCAGGACCACGTTGGGATCCTCCAGGGAGGCATGGTGGTCCGCGATGCGGAGCACGGCCCGAAGATCAAACTCGGCTCTTAGAGCGGCCGACTGCCTCCGACGCTCGTCCGCGAGAGCTGCCTCCGCCATATCTCGCTCCTGACGGGCATCGCGAGCGGCGTTACCTGCCTGCCGAATGCCGTACAGCGCCGCCAGCGCGAGAACCCCGTTGATGCCGGCCGACATCCAGTCAGCCCAGGTACCGAGTTCCATGGGCGCGAGCCTGCCGCAACTTGTCATTCCTCTGAATAGCGCCGTGCGCGTTCGCCTAGGATCGGCACTGCCATGAAACCGCGGGGCGGGGTTAACCCGTCCAGGTGGCGGTCACTGAGCGCGACGCCCAGTGGCACCCGTCCTGCGGGGACACGGTCGAGGCGCGGCGATACCCGTCCGCTTGATGGGTGCTCTCGGTAGAGCCCGAGTTGGAGCGCCGTCCCCCTGCTGGCCAGGGCCGCCAAGGCACAGCCATCGGGGGGACATGCCTCGGCTTAGAAGGGCGACTCGCCCACCGGCCGCCGGAGGCTGCTGTTCACCCGCAAACCCCCGGCGCGGAGCCGAGCGACGAAGGGCCGAAGCTCGGCCCGCGTCGCATCCGCCTGGCCTTTGGTCAGCGTGTACGGCTTCCGCCCAGGCGAGAGAAGTCGGAGCGTGGTCACGCTATTGGTCTTGACGGACCATCCCTGCGCCACAGCGTTGTCGCACAGCAGTTCGATCTCTCGGCGCAGCGCGATGTGCTGGCCGGTGCTCATCGCCGACAGGTCGTTCCGCTGTAGACGGCCGAGGCTGCGGACCCGCTCCTCGATCTGGAGTGCTGCGCCGTTCACCGCCGCGCGGAGATTGCCGTCAGCCCGGTGCCGGAAGGGCAATCGAGTCAGCCCAAGAACGTCGGTCGGCAGTTTGAGGTCGCCGGTCGGCAGCAGGAAGGTCCGGCTTCGGCCCAGAGCACCGACGAACAAGCCGAACTCCAGCACGATGTTGTCCCGCGCCGACGGCATGGTCTCCCCTCGGCTGACGGTCGTGTCGTCGGGGGTCGCGACCAGCACCGCGAAGTCGACGTCCGCCGCGACCCCGAGGAGGGAGTCGAGCGTGTAGCCCCCAGGTGCGAACACGCCCTGGTCCCAGCGCACGACGTCGACCCGGTCACCCAGTTCCTCCTGGAGGTTGCGAGCGACCGCGCGGCCCTCCGAGGAGGAGCCGATGAACACGCGTACGTTCTGGGACGGAGCCGACACGGAGATAACCGTACGAGACGGCGACCTTGACGACCGGCAAGGCGCGGGACTCGCGAGACGATCTACGCGGCCGGGAGCGCAGCGGCTGCAGCGGCGATCTTGGCCGCCACGGCGTCAAGTGAGGACTCCGCCGTGCTGAGTCCGGCGTGCGACGCGAGCATCGGGCTGACGTCGTACAACTCGTCGAAGGTCACGCCGTGCGTGACGGGAACGACCCGCCTGCTATTGAGCAGCACGGCGAGTTCCTTCTCGGCGATGCCCTCGTTCCTGATGTGTGCATGATCGGCGGCGTCGCCGGGCCTGACCCGTCTGTGGATTGGGCGGGGGGCTCACGGGCGCGCCGACCGCGAGCGGTGCTCGTGTCGTCGGGGCAGCCGCTAAAGCCAGTGCAAGACGTGCGCGAGGTACGTGCCGAGCGCTCCGCCGACGGCCGTCACGACAATGCCCGACACGAACGCGGTCTTCTGCTGGCTAGTCGCGTCAGATGCACCACGCACGGCACGCCAGACGCGACGCGGTGCCGCAGACACTCGTTCGACGCGGCCAGTGACAGAGCGCTCGTGCTCGTACGCCTCCTCCGCACGGTGGCCAAGCAGGCCGATGGCCTGGTTGCACGCGTCGTAGACGTGCTCCGCGTTGACCATCGGGTCACGGTCGAAGATCGTTTTCCACGCGTACACCGGGTTGAGCGGCACCGTCTGCATCGTCCCGCGCGGCTTGTAGCGATAGATGATGCCGAGGTTCTGGACGATCTCGGCCGCGACGACGGTCGTTGCCTGCAGTTCGCTGGCCTGTCTGGCGACCGTCTGTTCCCGGCCGGGCTTCGGCCGAAAGCTCGGGAGGTCGTCAAGCCAAGTGTCGTTGGCTTCGCAGTTCGCGAGCATCGCGTCGAAGGCCCGCAGGAAGTCCTCGACCTTTTGACGACGCTTCAGAAGTACAGATGATGACACCACGGGTCCGACGGTAACGCCGGGGGACGGTTGACGTCGTGCCGTTCGAGGCGTGTCGACCGCGCGGCCGATCTTGACCCCGGGGCCCCTGCCGGACCTGGCGGTCAGAAGTCGCGGGCAGGCGGTGCCTGCCCGCCTGGCGCGGCCCGACCACCACGAGTGTTGCCGGCGGCTCCGCTCAGGCCGCGGCGCTCCTGCTTTCGGAGAGGCGCATCGCCTCCATCTGTCACCGTTACCGGGAGGCCGGGCCCTTACCGCCGGACGCGCCGCGTGTTCGCAGACGCCGGCGGGGCACGGTAGGTGGAATCACCGGCTGTTCAGGCGCTGACCGAGCCATTCCCCAAGCGTGGATGAGGGCGTTATGAAGTATGAAGGTTCCTTTGAGGTAGATCTCTGACTCGTCGCGTCGGTGGTAAAACTGCATGTAACTCTTGCCATGTTGTCCCACCGAGTTCCCAATGGCGCCTGCGAAGAACAGCAGCTGCAACAAGCGGTCAGTCTGAACGCTCTTCTCGCCCAACGCGTCGGACAGTGCTGCGTCGAACTCTCCGCGGTCGAATCGCTGCTTACCGATGGATTTAAGCGCCGTGAGTGCCGCCGCAGCCGAGACAGGCCCGCCCTCGTAGCCTGCAAATTCGTTCTGAATCGCACCAACGAAGTACTTCGTCGAATACTGGATCACGCCTTCCCGGATTACTTCGTCACTCAATGTTCCCGCACTATCTCCATATACGCCGGACGCCTCAACCTTGCGGATCTCCTCAAAGATTCGCAACAGGTCTCTCGGCGTGTGCCGCGTCATGTTCAGGAGGTATTGTAGAGTCGGAATGCTTCTCGGTGCGCCAGATCGCCTACCCACATGTATGTGCGATGGGAAGTAGCTGAGAACATCTACCTCCGTCACGCCGAGCGCCCTGGCGGCTTTCGCGTTCACGAGTCGGATCAAAGGTGCGTGGATGCCGGCTTCGCCGGAGAGCACTCGCCAGTCGAGATCGAACGAAAGGTCATCACGCATCTTCTGGCTGTCGGGAAGCGATAGTGCGATGCGCGCAAACACATCATTACGCAGTAGCAGCACTACACTGCCCGAGGAAACGCGCTCACGCAACTTTTGATTGATGTCGTAGGCGGCTTGGACTAACGACGAAAGACTCTCGTCGTAGTTAACATCATTGAGGAAGATTGAGTCTAGACCGTCCAATATCAAGAGGTGGCGTGAGTCAGCGACCGCGTCCGATACCCACGACTCCAGATAAGGAACGAGGCTGTAGATATTAAGTTCGGTCTTGCTTTCACGCTTGTAGATATCGCCCATCTGGGGTATCGGAATCGTAATCGTGGTACTCGACGCCTTGAGTAGGGCCCGTCCAGACGCATCCCCCATGAAGCCGAAGCCACGTAGCAACTTTGCTATCCGCCTGACCTCGCGCGACTTCTGGAATCGGCAACTAGGGTCGCTCAGTAGCAACTCTAGATAGTTGCAAAGCAAAATGAACTTCCACGCGATCACGGTACGCTCTGGGCCTTGGGCTTGGCCGGTCTGGAGCCTGGGAACTTCAGCGAGGGGAAGGCTGGATGCGTCGCGGACTAAGGTCACATGGTCCGCGCCAGACTGTGATGCCTGCAAGTACCATGCGAGTGCCGACTTGCCGGTGCCCTTCGGGCCGAGGACAAGAAACTTCGCACCAGTGAGGAGAGCGCCGGAGGCATTATCAAGGTCTACGTAGCTGCGAACGAATGCGTCAGGATCTTCGTTCACCTCGTTCCGAGAGTCGCTCATTCCAAAATACAAGTCCCTGTAGCGCGGTACCACGGTCCTCACCTCGCTGTGTCCTTGAGACCTTGCGCGTTGTTAGAACCCTGTCACAGGTCGCGTGGCTTTACGGCCACTCTCCCCTGCGCTGGCTCGGGCCGTCGCGAGGGTGCACCGGCGGACTCGTAGCCGTCTTGGGTCTGCGCATCATCCGCGACGCGCGTTGTAAGGCAGTTACCACAACGATACTGTTGTGCCGTGCTGCCACCCTTCGACTCTGACACCGGTCGTCTGCCGGTCGGCGAGCACGAGGCGACCTGGCTTGACGTGGTGGAGCGCTTCGGGTGGAACCCGCGGCGGCGTCAGCTCCTGGACGGTCTCGCGGACGCGATCGAGTTGCTGGCTGCGGCGGGTTGCCAGCGGCTGTGGTTGAACGGCAGCTTCGTTACGGCGAAGGAGGAGCCGGCCGACTTCGATGCGTGCTGGGACCCGGACGGCGTTGACCTGGACGTGCTGGACCCGGTGCTGCTGGACCTGTCGAAGGGCCGCGTGGCGCAGAAGGCGAGGTTCGGGGGCGAGTTGTTCCCGAACGTTGCCGAAGCCGGATCGGGGCTCGTGTTCGCCGACTTCTTCCAGGTCGAGCGCGACACGGGGCGCAAGGGGATCGTCGTGCTGAGGATCGGAGAGACAGCGTGATCACCAACGAGGTGCAGTACCGCGCGACGAAGGCGCACCTGGCGAAGTTCGAGGAGGCGGCGGCGAACCTCGAAGCGACGCTCGCCGAGGGCGGCGCGCGCGCCCGGCTGACGCAGCTGGAACTCGACGCGGTCCGTGCCCAGGCCGACGACCTCCGCGCGGAGATCGAGGAGTACGACCGCCTGCGGTCCGGTGCGGTGTCCGCGTTCGAGGCGGCCTCGCTGGCCGAGTTGGCGACGTTGCTCGTGAAGGCGCGTATCGCCCGCGGCTGGACGCAGCGCCGGCTCGCCGACGCGCTCGGCATCGCCGAGCAGCAGGTGCAGCGGTACGAGTCGAGCGACTACCGATCGGCCAGCCTCGCGCGCATCTGCGACGTTGCCGCCGCCCTCGACATCGTGGTCACGGAGCGCGCGGTCCTGCGAGACCCCGATGCTGCCTGACTCGCCTTCTGAATGGCGATCAGAAGGTCGGTCGCGCTAACACCGCGCTAACAACGTGCGGCGGATCGGCCCGGACGGGCCGACACCCGACGACACCCGATTTCGCAAAACCGCAGGTCAGGCGGGGTGTCACCAACTGCCCCGGACTGCCTCGGACTAGTAGTCGAGCCCTACGGATCAGAAGGTTGGGGGTTCGAGTCCCTCCGAGCGCGCTCGTCTGACTTCTCCCGCACGGCGGGCGTGCCACGATGACGCCATGACGCGATTTCGCAAGGGCGACCGGGTGCTCATCACCGAGGGCGCGTTCAAGGGGCAGTGGGCCGTGATCGTCGACAAGGACGTCATCGGCGACGAGCTCACGGTGGCGCTCGGTGAGGACGGCCGTGAGATCCGTACGCACGAGGCGCACGTGGAGCCGGCGGACTAGCGCCGCTCAGACCGACGATCGTCGGCGAGCGCTCGACGGCATACGCGACCATCCGGCTCTGCGCCCGGATGGTCGCGATCGCCCGAAAAAGTCCTCTCCACGCCGAAGGACACCCTCCCTCGCCCCGTATAGCGGGGCAGTCACACCAACTGGGAGGGAACACCATGACGTCCATCTACGCAGGACGGGGGCGACTGCGCACCGCGGCGGCCCTCGCGCTCGCGATCGGCCTGGGACCGGTCCCCGCCGCGTCGTTCGCCGGTCAGGGATTCGTGTCGCTGTCGGGTACCGACCTCGGCGGCACGGTCGTGTCGGAGACCGTGATCGTCCCGGCGGGAACGCGCTCGGTCGCGACCCGCGACCTCGAGGTTCGCGCCGACCGGATCGTCGTTCTCGGCGCGCTCGACGCCGTCCGCGGCGCGAGCATCACGCTGCGCGCGGCGGGCGAGATCGTCGTGGCCGGCCAGGTCGAGGCGGGCGACGGCGTCGACGGTGCGGCGGCGACCGCCATGCGGAAGGCAACGTCCGGCACGCACGGCGGCGACCTCGTGCTCGACGCGCGGACGCTCACGTTCGGCCCGGCAGCCGTGCTCGCGAGCGGCAGCGGCGGTGCGGGTGGCGCGGCGGCGGCCGCGGATGCGGTCGCGGCCAGGGTGAGCACTGCGGGCGCCCAGGGCGGCAAGGGCGGCGACGTCGTGCTCACCGGTACGACGGTGGCGGCGCTGCGGTACGTCGCGCTGGGCAACGGCGGCGCGGGTGGTGCGGCGAAGGCGTTCGCGCCGGCGGACCGGCCGGTGAAGTCGGTGAACGCGCGCGGGGGAGCGGGTGGCGACTCGGGCTCGCTCGTCGTCGGCGGAACAGCGGTGCGGGACGCGCTCCTCGCGCAGCGCCTGCAGCGCGCCGGTGTGCTGGCCGGTGGCGTGGGCGGGGCGGGCGGCTCGGCGGAGGCGAACGGTGACGCAGCGGCGGCCGCGAACCTCCTCCCCTGCACGCTGGCGCCGATCTGCGGCGCGACCGGGACGGGCGGCTACAAGTACACGCCCTGGGCGAGCAATGGCGCGAACGGCGTCACCGGCCCGACGACGGGTGACCCGAAGGATCACGCGCCTGGGAAGAACGGCGGGAACGCGGCCGCCGCCTACGCGACGGGCGGGACCGGCGGCTACGGCTACCTGCAGGGTGGCGAGGGCGGCGAGGCCAGCTCGACAGGTGGTCGCGGCGGCAACGGCGGCCACGGCGCGCACGGCTACTGGCCCGGCCACTACAACTTCCCGACCTGCACGTCGAACTGTCCGGCGATCGCCGGCGGCTACGGCGGCCGCGGCGGCAACGGCGGCTACGCCAGCGCGCACGGCGGCACCGGCGGCGGTTCGCTGGTGCTTGGTGGCAACGGCGGCGCCCGCAACGCCGACGGCGGTGACGGCGGCAACGGCGGGCACGGCGGCCACGGCGGCGCGTACGGCGTGTTCGACTGGAGCAACCAGGACCAGTTCTACGGCGAGCTGATCGGCTGCTTCCTCCCGCTTCCCGGCGAGCCCACGTGGCTCTGCGTGATGCAGGCGCCGTTCAGCCTGGAGTACGAGCCGGTCTGCGGCGACGGCGGCCGCGGCGGCGCCCGCGGGGCGCAGGGCGGCGCGAACTTCTCCGGGGGCAGCGGCGGCGCGGGCCTCAAGGCCGGGACGCCGGGCAGTGGCGTCGCCACCAGCGGGACACCCGGCCTCACCGGGTCGACCGGCGCGGCACGCAACTCGTGGCTGATCAACTTCATGGGAGAGACACCGAACACGAACTACTGCGCCGGCAACACCAACCCGTACTAGCGCGCAAGGCCGGACTGGGTGAGCCGCCGTCAGACCGAGGGCGGCTCACCCTTCCGCCCGTCCGGCAGGCCGGTGAGGCTCGACGCATCGGTTGAGCAGCCGGGGGCGCACGCGTGCCGGGATCCGTCGGTTCGACGACGGCACCTTCCCACCGCTGCTACCAGCGAGTAACTTGCTGGGTGCGTTGTCCGGATCATCACTACTAGTCCGATTCGGGGGAGACAGCCGTGCGTCCTCTGCTGCGTGTACGTCGTCGTCCCGTGCGGGCGACGGACGACGGGCATGAACGACCCCTACACAGTGAGGAACGTGCCCGCATGAAACGAATCACCCTCGCGCTGGCCGCGCTCGCGCTCAGCGTCGCCACCGTCCCCGCGCAGGCGCAGGCCGCGCCGGAGTACCGGCCGCTGAAGGCGCCTCGCCCCGCCTGGCTCACCGACGAGCTCCACGCCCAGGTCGTCGCCGCCGGCGCCCAGGGCGTACCCGTCCCTGCCGGCGCCGACATCCCGACGTCGGGCCTGGCGTTCACCGGCATCCGTCCTGGCGCCTGGATGCTCTCGCCCGCCGGCTGCACGATGAACTTCGTCTTCGGCACCCCGGGCAACTACACGATCGGCACCGCGGGTCACTGCACGTTGAGCCCCGGCGACCAGGTCATCCTCGTCGTCGTCGGACCGCTCAGCCCGACCCCGATCCTCGTGCACGTCGGCAACACGATCAGCACGACCGGCGACAACGGTCCCGGCAACGACTTCGCCCTCGTGAGCATCTTCCCGGCGCTGCAGTCGTGGGTGAGCCCCTCGATGGCGCACTGGGGCGGCCCGACCCGCGGGTACACGGGCGGCCCCGTGACGCCGCTCGTCCACTCCGGCCACGGCCTCGTCATCGGCACCGGCGGCACGCCGCGCGCCGCGCTCGGCCTCTACTACGACGTCCAGACCGGTCGCCAGACGGCGTACTGGGCGGGCGCGACGATGCTGGGCGACTCCGGTAGCGCCATCCAGACGGCCGCCGGCGAGGCGTACGCCAACATCACGCACATCGTCGTCAACACGGCGTTCCCCGGTGCCGACAGCGCGGGAACGAAGCTGTCCCGGATCCTGCAGCTGACCGGCGGCCGTCCGCTGGCGACCTGCGCGAGCCGGGTGCCGTGGCCGGCGACGGGCTGCCCGCCGGTGTAGCTCGAACAACGGAGGGAACGCGGCCGCTCGCCTCGCGCGCGGCCGCGTTCCGAACCGTGCACCGAGCCGGGTCTCGTCGAACCCTCCCGGCGCCGAGGTGTAGGAAGGGCTCATGGCGATCGCGACCTACAAGGACCTCTGCATCGACGCCGTGGACGCGGCGGCGATGGGACGGTTCTGGGCAGCGGCCTTGCGGCTCGACCTGCAGGTGGACGACGACGGCGACGCGAGGCTCACCGGGCCGACCCCGCGGCACACGGTGTGGCTCAACACGGTCCCCGAGCCGGTCACCGTCAAGCAGCGGATGCACCTCGACGTCCGCGCGGACAGCATCGACGACCTCGTCGCCCTCGGCGGTGTCGTCGTGGACGCGGAGTCGTTCGAGCACTGGACGGTGATGAAGGACGTCGAGGGCGGCGAGCTCTGCGTCTTCGCCACCCGCGCGGGGAAGCCCGCGGGGCTGATGGAGATCGTCGTGGACACCGCGGACGCGTCGCGTATCTGCGCCTGGTGGGCAGGCGTGCTCGGCGCGGAGGCCCACGACCACGAGGACGGCTACTCCTACGTCGAGCCGGTGCCGGGGGCGCCGTTCGAGTCGCTGGTGTTCGTGCCCGTGCCCGAGCCGAAGACCGTGAAGAACCGCATCCACATCGACGTCACCACTCCCGACGTCCAGCTGCTCCTGGACGCGGGCGCGACACTGCTGCGCGCGCGGGACGACGAGATCCGCTGGAACGTCCTCGCCGACCCCGACGGCAACGAGTTCTGCGCCTTCGCCCAGACGGACTAGACCGGAACGGGCTCGTGCTGGGCGAGGATCGCCTCGAGCATCGCCTGGTCAGGACCGACGAACGGGTCGGAGCCCGGCGTCGTCGCGAGCATGTCGAGCAGCCGCGGCATGGCGTTGCGCGCCGGCGGCAGGTGGGTGCTGAGCACGACGTCCGGGTTCATCGCGCGCAGGGGGGCGAGCGACTCTCCGAAGCGCGCCGCGTCCACGCCCGACACCCACGGGCTGTCGACGGTGACCCAGAGCCGCTGTCCGGCGGTGACGTCGTCCGCGGACAGCGAGGCGACGTCGTCGGTGAGAACGTCCGCAGCGGAGCCGAGCGGCGCGCCGAAGCAGTCGGACGTGAAGCACGTGCCGGTGCTCGCGTCGTACACGCCGGTGGTCGCGGGGCTGTCGTAGACCGGCGGGCGGAACGCCGCGAGCGTCCGGTCGCCGACGTCGAGGGACTGCCCAGGGTTGAGGAAGTACGCCCGCTCCGGCGACATCGGGAACTCCATGGACGCGATGCCGAAGCCGGTGAACGTCGTGACGAGCCGAGCCTGGGGCGCCGCCGTGAGGACCTCGCCGAGGCTGCCGGTGTGGTCGCGGTCGGGGTGCGTGAGGTAGACCCACTTCAGGTCGGCCGGGTCGACGACGGACCACAGCGCCTCGAGGAACGCCGCGCGGCCCGCGGGCACGCCGGTGTCGATGAGCACCGGCTCGGCGGCGTGCAGGACGTACGCGTTGATCGGCAGGAAGCCGAAGCCGGGGATCACCACCATGTCGGAGAGCGCGGTGACGTCGGGAGCGGGACGGTGGACGTGCATGGCGTTCTCCGATCAGGCCGTGGCGGGTGAGAAGAGCTCGAGCTGGATGTTGTCGGGGTCGCGGAAGACGAGGACCGAGCCGTACGGCGCGTCCGTGATGGGCGACTGCGTGAGCGGCTTGGCGGCGGTGTCGGCGCGGACGACGCCCTGCGCCTCGAGATGCTCCTGCCAGGTGACGAGGTCGTCGCGGGACGGCACGACGAACCCGACGTGGTCGAGCCCCGCCTTCGTCTCGGTGAACAGCGCGCCGTCGTTGGTGTCGTGACGGTGCAGGACGAGGCCGAGGCTGCGCGTCTCGTCGGTGAGCAGCTTGCCGACGCCGCCGTCGTGCGGGACGTCCATGACGTAGCGGATGCCGAAGACGGCTTCGTACCAGGGGATGCTCGCGTCGAGGTCGGTGACGGTGAGCGCGACGTGGTGCAGCTGTGCAGGGGTCATGGCTTGGCCTTCCTCGAACGGGGCTTCCTCGGCTTGGGCAACGTCTCGGCCACCCACGGGGCGAGCAGGTCGACGGCGTCGTCGAGCAGTCGCACCCAGCGGGTGCCGCCGGGCTCGTTGGAGAGCTGCTGGTTGAGCAGGCCGCTGGCGACGGCCGTGATGAGGTCCTTGTGCTCCTGCGTCACCGGCGCGATCGCGTCGAGCACGGCGAACGACTCGTCGTACGCCCGCTGCGCGACGGCGTACGACGTCTCCGACGGCTCGAAGCCGGGGATCGTCCGGAGGCTCAGGAGCTGGAAGCGGACCGGGTCGGCGAGGCTGAACCGCACCCAGCGCTCCACGCCGCCGTGGATCGCGTCGCGGATGCTCGCCGCCGGCGGCTGGGGGTCGAACTCGATGAACGCGCGCCACCCGTCGGCGTACATGGCGTCGTACAGCGCGTTCTTGGAGTCGAAGTAGGAGTACAGCGACGGCGTCGCCATCCCGAGCCTGCGGGCGAGGTCGCGCAGCGTGAGCCCGGCGAGCCCGTGCTCCCTCGCCAGCTCCCACGCGGCCGCCACGATGGACGCGGTCGCGGCAGCGCGGCGGTCAGCGCGCCAATCGGTGTTCTCGTTACCTAACACCGTTCGGACTATGTACGTATCGTTCGGACCTGTCAACCCCCGTTGACACACGACGGCGGGTCCGTAGCCTGGGGCCCCCTCGACCCCTACGGAGGCTCCGATGCGCCGTTCCCTGCTTGCCTTGACGACCACCGCCCTCGCGCTGGGTGGCGTCACTGCCGCGCCGCCCGCGCTCGCGACCGGCTCCTGCGGCAACTCTCCGTCCATCACCGCGGTCGCCCAGGGCAGTGTCGGCCCCGAGGCGCTCGACGACTGGTACCACTACGAGAGCCTGGTCGGCGTCCACGCGGTGACCGTCGTGGCAGCGCCGGTGCCGGTCGTGCTCGCGGTCTACGACGGGTCGTGCCGGCTGCTGTGCGAGACCCAGCCGACCACCGGGCAGCTCACGCCGGGGGTCTGCGTCATCACGACGCCGACGCTGGTGCTCAACATCCAGGTCGCGCACTACGCCAGCCCGTTCGACGCGGCGTACGTCCTCGCCGTGGCCTAGCAGGGCTGCGATACGCCGAGCGCGTCGGCCCAACCTTGCAGCCCGCCCGCCGGTCACACGCGTCGTGATCTTCGAAGAACGGGCGGGCGCCGAGGTCTAGGTTGCGAGCATGCGCGTCCTGGTGCTCGGTGCGGGGTTCGGCGGGCTGGAGCTGACGGCCCGGCTGGCGGAGGCGTTCGGCGACGAGACGGACGTCGTGCTCGTCGACCGGAGCGACGCCTTCGTGTTCGGGTTCGCGAAGATCGACGTGCTGTTCGGGCGCAAGGAGGCGGCGGCCGTCCGCCATCCGTACGCCTCCCTCGTCCAGCCCGGCGTGCGGTTCGTCCGCGCGTCGATCACGGGCATCGACCCGGTGGCGCGACGCGTCGAGACCGACGCGGGGACGTTCGACGGCGACGTCCTCGTCGTGGCGCTCGGCGCCGACCTGGACACCTCCGCGACGCCCGGGCTGGTCGAGGGCGGCCACGAGTTCTACAGCGTCGAGGGCGCCGTCGCCGCGCGGGACGCCGTCGCCGGATTCGAGGGAGGGCGGGTCGTCGTCGCGGTGTGCGGCGTGCCGTTCAAGTGCCCGCCGGCGCCGAGCGAGACGGCGCTGCTGATGCACGACACGCTCGTCGCCCGCGGTCTGCGCGAACGCTCCACGGTCACGCTCGTCACGCCGCTGCCTTCGCCGATCCCGCCGGCGCCCACCGCGTCGGAGGCGGTGCGGACGGCGTTCGCGGAGCGGGACATCGAGTTCCTGCCCGGACGCCTCGTCACGAGCCTCGACCCCGCACGCCGCGTGGCGCTCGTCGCCGACGGGACGGAGCTGCCGTACGACCTGTTCCTCGGCGTTCCCGTGCACACCGCGCCCGCGGTCGTGGTCGCCGCCGGCATGACCGTCGACGGCTGGATCCCGGTCGACCCGGCGACGCTGGAGACGGCGTTCCCCGGCGTCTACGCCGTGGGCGACGTGACGAGCGTCGGCACGCCGAAGGCGGGCGCGTTCGCGGAGGGGCAGGCGGCGACGGTCGCCGAGCGCATCGTCGCGACGGCGCGGTCGGAGGCGGACCTGCCGACGTACGGCGGCCGCGGCGTCTGCTACCTGGAGTTCGGCGAGAGCCGCGTGGGCGAGGTGGACGTGACGTTCCTCCCCGGGCAGGCGCCGTACGGCGTCTGGCGCGAGCCGAGCGCGGAGCAGGCGGCCGACAAGGTGCGCTGGGCGTCGTCCCGCGCGGAGAGGTGGTTCGGTGGGTGAGCTGGTCTACGCGTCGCTCGTCTCGCTCGACGGCTACGTCGCGGACGCCGACGGCGGGTTCGGCTGGGCCGAGCCGGACGCCGACGTGCACACCGCCGTCAACGACCTCCTGCGCACCACGAAGACGTACCTCTACGGCCGCCGCATGTACGACGTCCTCGTCGCGTGGGAGACGATGGACACCGACGGCGCGCCGCAGCACTACGGCGACTATCAGGCACTGTGGCGCGCGGCGGACAAGGTCGTCTACTCGCGGACGCTGGCCGGCGTCGCGAGCGAGCGCACGCGCATCGAGCGCGACTTCGACCCCGCCGCGGTCGACGCGACGAAGCAGCACGGCGACGTCGCGATCGGCGGTCCGACACTGGCGGCTCGAGCGTTCGAGGCGGGGCTCGTCGACGCCGTGCACCTGTTCGTCTACCCGGTAGTGGTCGGCGGGGGACTGCGCGCGCTGCCGGACGGCGTACGCCTCGACCTCGACCTGCGCGGCGAACGCCGCTACGACCACGGCGTCGTCCACCTGCACTACTCAGCCGGGCGGCCGCACCAGCGGTGACGACAGGCGCTTGAGCTGCAGGACGGGGCGTTGCAGCGTCGGGTCGAGCGACGAGTAGAGGCTCACCCAGAACGCCCACGCCCCGCCCTCGCGCGCCGGGTCCACGTCGCGCAGCCACTCGGTCAGCCGCTCCGTGATCGCGGGGATGGTGGCGGCGTCGTACGGCGCCAGCGTCGACTGCGCGACGGGCAGCAGCGCCTCGACGGGCGGGTCACCGGGGACCAGCGTGTAGCCGTACCGCACGCCGACGCCGATGGTCCGCTTCGTCGCGTCGCCGTCGAACACCGCGTCGAACATCGCCTGCAACGGCGCGTCCGGCCAGGCTCCGATCGGGATGGCGCCGGTGACGTCGATGAACGGCACCACGGGCTTCGGGTAGCCGACCTCCGGCGTGCGGTAGACGAAGTCCGTCGTCGTGTCCGGCCACGTCTCGCCGAGCAGCGTCGCGTTGCGCGTCACCCAGGTGGCCGACGAGGCGTTCTGGTACGACGCCACGTGCACGCGCGGGAACGTGAAGCGGAACGTCAGCAGCGTGAACGCCGTCACGGTCGCCGGCGGGAACGCGTAGCAGTGGCACGTCTCCTGGTCGGCGCAGTCGCACGCCTCCCGCGGGACGAGCTCGAGCGGGTACTCGTCGCCGGAGGGCGTGACGCAGACGACGTCCGGCCAGCCGACGCCGCCGGAGCCGGAGAGCGTCGTGCGGGTGAGCCGCAGCGTCGTGTACCAGTCGTCGGTGGCGCGCAGGCCGAGCGCGTACTGGTACACGTCGAGCGCGGGACCGCCAGCGACGGCCGCGTCGCCGGCGGGGGAGACCAGTGCCGGCGGCGGGGTCCAGTGCTTGGCCCATGCGGTCGCGACGTCGGTGACCAGCGTCTCGTACGTCGCCAGTGCCGCGGCGAGCACGGCCCGCTGCGCCTCGCTCGCGCGCTCCCAGTCGACGACGCCGGCGAGCAGGCCGAGCAGCGGCGTCGAGACGGCCGTGTACTGCGCGAGCGTCGCGAACAGGTCGTCGTCGGTCAGCGCGTTGGCGACGGCGGAGCCCGCCTGGTTGAACGTCACGCGGAACTCCACGGAGTCCTGCTCCGCCGACTGGTGCTGGAGCGCGAACTCGTACCGCCAGTGCAGCGCGTCGTCGAGCACCGCGGGCTCGGTGGGCACGACCGCGTCGTGGCCGACGAGCAGCGGCATCGGCGGGTACGCGCGCAGCGGCAGCGGCACCCGCGGCGAGCCGAGGTCGAGGTGCAGCTGTGACGGCGAGCCGTTCGCGACCGGGGACACGAACGTCAGCCAGTCGGAGCGCTCGTACCCCTCGACCTCGGGGGCGATCCCGAACTCCAGCTCGACGACGCTGAAGTCGAGCGTGAGGTCGAGCCCGGCGTGCGCGCGTACGTCGGGCACGTTGACGAGGAAGCTCACCTGCGAGGCGCCGTTCGTCAGTGCGACCTTGCCGTTGGAGACGGTGGCGCTGCGCACGTCGGACTCGCCGAACGTCACGACGGGGTTGCCCGACAGCCGCGCGTACGTCGTCTGCCACGGCGACGTCACGTCGGTGTCGTACTGGATCACGGCAGACGTGTCGTTGCCGCGGGTCAGCGAGACGAGGAGCTGCTGGCGCAGCGTCTCGACCGCGGCCGCGCGCTTGTCCGTGGGTGCCGTGAAACCGTCGAGGACGTCGTCCAGGCCCTGCGCCACAGCGCCCGCGAGGGTCTTCTTCGCCTCGACGATCGCGTCGAGCGCGGGGCGGTTGAGGGCGTACGCGCCGCGGGTGTACGCCGCCGACAGCACCAGCTCGACGTCGGCGAGGAAGCCGCGCGCCCAGACGTCGAGGTCGATGCCCTGGTAGTTGCGCTTCTCGCCGCCCGTGAGCGTGCCGGTCGCGAGGTCGAGCGTCTTCGTGAACACCTCGGTCCGCGCGATGAGCGTCGTCGAGAGCGGGCGGATCGCGAACGTCCTCGGCTGCTTGGTGCCCTCGATCGTGAGCGGCGGCGCCATCGCGACCTTCGCGATGCCGGCCGCGCCGAAGACCACGGCCCACACGTCGGTGTCCGCGTCGAGCACCTGGCCGGTCGCGACGCGCAGCACGGGCACGGCGTTCTCGACGGCGGCGGCGAACGACGTGAGCGAGCGTTCGCCCCGGTCGCCCGCGGGACGTGCCGCGGGCACGGCTGTGCGGTCGCGCGTCGCGGTCGCGGCGAGCGCCGGGTCGACGAGGTCTGTGTCGCGCGCCAGCTCGAGCGTGACCCGCAGCGGGAAGACGGTCGAGGGGAACGTCCACCCGGTGTCGCCGACCCGCGCGTCGAGGCTCGCGGTGGCGGGAGGTACGAGCACCGCCGCGCCGCCGCGCAGGAACGCCCGGTCGGCGTTCGCCGTGACGAGGGTCTCGATGCTCGTGGACACGCCGCGGCGGCGGAAGCGCTCGACGACCGCGGTCAGGGTGTCGTGCGCCGCGACGGTCTCGGCCGGCGCCGGCGACTCGGCCGTGGAGGGCCACGCGTGCAGCGTCTCGCCGGCCACGAGCAGGTCCGGCGTGCCGGCGTTGGCGGCGAGGAGCGCGACGGGGGAGACGCCGTACGGCGCTGCCGCGGCGCCAGGGTCGGCCGTGGCCGTCAGCACGCCGCGCGGGCAGACGAGCAGAGCGCCGGCGGCGAGGACGTCGGTGCGCGCCGCGACCGCGTCGGCGAGCGCGTCGAGCGAGACGGCGGGGGAGAAGAGCGCGGCGACCTCGGCGAACGACGACGGCGCGGACGTCGTCACGTCGCGCGCGTCGACGGTGATCGTGACGCCGGCGGCGACGGTGCCGGGCATGGCGGCGTTGACGGTGACGAGCGACCGCGCGGACGCGCCGTCGAAGTGCTTCGCGACCTCGGCGAGCGCGTCACCCGCCCGGACGACGTACGGCACCACGACGTCGCGGAGGTCGGCGGGCCACGCCCACGTGCCGGGAACGACCGGCGGTGAGGTCGTCGACACCGCGACGGAGCCGTTGTGCCGCAGCAGCGCGCCGGGCGTCGTGCCGTGGGCCGAGGCGAACTCGCCGAGCGTCACGCCATCGGGGACGTCGGTCGCGCGCGTCGTGAGGAACAGCGGCGTGCCCGGGGGGAAGAGGTTCGCGGTCGCGGTGTTGAGCGGCGCGAGCTGCGCGGGCGTGAGCTCCGCCTCGTTCTTCTCCAGGGTGTCGCCGTTGGCGACGACGTAGCCGTCGACCACCAGCGCAGCGTCGGGGCGGAACATGCCTGGCTTCTCGGCGTTGAGCGCGACGACCTGCGCGGCGTCGTACGTCGTGCCGAACGCCTGCGCGACCAGCTCCAGCGTCGTGTCGCTGCCGACCTTGACCGGCACGCCGTTGACCTCGAAGACGAACTCCGGGGTGAGGAGGCCATGGCGGGTCTCGTTCGCCGCGACGAGGGTCGCGAGCGTGCACCGCGCCCGTTCGGCGAGGTCGCGCGCGGACGGTTCGCCCTCCCCGACGACGAGGTCGCGCGGCGGCCTGACGACCTCGGTGCCGGGCATGAGCGGGAGGACGACGTTGTCCTCGTCGGTCAGCACGGTCACGGGGTCGGGACGCGGCGAGACGGTGTCGCAGAGGCCGGCGACGGTGTCGCCGTTGCGGAACGCCGCGCTGACGGGGACGGCGAGCGACGTCGCGTCGAGCAGCTGGCGGAGGACCGCGGAGGCGTTGGCCACGGCGAGGGTGTCGGAGTCGACGCCGTACGCCGCCACGACGTCGTCGAGCGTGCCGCCGGTCGCGCGCGCGTCGCCGATCGTCGCGACCGACCCGAGCAGCGCGTGGGCGGCAATGACGTAGCGGCGCAGCACTCCGGCGTCGACGGGCAGCGGCGCAGGCTCCGCACCGGGGGCCTGCTGCAGCGACGTGAGCACCGAGACGTGCAGGCCGTCGCGCATGACCTGGTAGTACGCCGCCGCGAACCGCTGCCGGTCGCGCGCCGCCGCCGCGGCCGCGGCGCTCCCCGGGCCGGAGGCACCAGGCTGGTACGCCACCGTCTGCAGCTCCACGGCGACCCGCACCTCGGCCGCGCCGCCGCTCGGCGCGACGGTGTAGCTCGCCGTCGTGGACGGCCACGAGCCTGGGCCGAGGAGCGGGTCGGTGTAGCGCACGGGGATCGGCTCGGTCGCGGGCGTGCCGGAGACGTTGCCGAACACGTCCTGGAACCTAACCGACACCTCGGTCGCGGCCGCGGGTGCGATCCCTGCGTACGGGTCGGCCAGCGGTGACGGCGCGGTCGGCAGCTCCGGCAGGTGCAGCCGCGCGAAGCGGCTCGCGTCGAGGACGCGCGAGAGCCGCCAGACCGCCTCGTCCTCCTCGGCGTGCACGACGAGGCCGAGGTCGTCGTGGCTGTTCGGCGGCTGCGGCGCGACCGGCCTGCCCTCCTCGCTGCCGTCGAACGCCTCCGTCGGCGTGAGGCGGAACCCGAGCAGCCCGTAGAGCCTGCGCAGCAGGCCCTGGGGCGTGTCGTCGGCGCCGGGGTTGGCGTACGCCGCGGCGAAGCCGACCTGCCCGGGGTCGACGGACGCGACCGGCTTCAGCTCGGCGGGCTCGGCGCGCGCGGTCAGCGCCACCGACGCGGGGTCGATGCCGGAGCCGACGACGGCGACGTCGTTGAACGCGTACAGGTGCCGGTCGGGTGAGCCCGTCGACTGCGAGCCGAGCTGGACGAGCAGCGAGAGCGTCGCGAGGCCGTCCTGGTCGAAGATCGACTCGGGAACGCCGGCGCCCGTGCCCTGGACGCGCATCCAGTACCCGCCGCCGCCGACGACGCTGCACTGCCAGAGCAGCGTGAGGAACCGGGGCGCGTCGGCGACCGACGCGAAGTGCCTGCCCCACGTCGGGTCGGCGGTCGTGGTCAGCGCGCTGCGCGTCTCCGTCGAGAGGTTGGTCTGGACGAGGAACGTCCCCTCCGGCACGAGCGGGACCGACGACAGGCCCGGCGCCATGCCGGGCGTCGGGGGCAGTTGCCACAGCAGCCGCAGGTGCGCCGTCTCTCCCTCGGGCGGCGGGGGGAACGCCGCGACCGCGTCGCGCTCGGGGACCGCGCGCAGGTACTCCAGCAGCAGCGCGAGCCGCTGCCGGTCGGCGGTGTCCGCGCCGAGGACCTCGACGGTGCCTTGCAGGCCGGGGATGCGGCGCACGCCGAACGCCACGAGCGTGCCCCAGGCGTACGACCCGACCTCCGTCGGCGTCGCGGCGGGACCGCTCTGCGGCGTCGTCTGCTCCAGCAGGAACCGCGACGCGCTGACCCCGCCGGACGCCCGCGCGCGCAGGTCGGCGGGCAGCGGCCAGAGGCTCGGCGCGACGCCGGCCGCGGGCGGCACAGGCAGGAGGGGCACGTCGGTCGTCTGCCATGGGATGACGTGCGGGACGCCGTAGCGGACGCCGACGTCGTGCGACAGCGCGAGCGGTGCGAGCGGCTCGAGGACGACCGGTGCGAGGCCGGTCGCGGGGTAGTTGGCGAGGTCGGCCTCGGTGATCCTGACGACGGCGTTCTCCGTCGCGCCGGCGACGGTGAGCAGCGACTCGCGGACCTCCGCGGCCGCGAACGTCAGCCAGTCCGCGGGCCGCGCCTTGCCGACGGTGATCGTGACGACGGCGGGCGCGGGGTCGTCGCCCGGCGGGGGCTCCGGAGCCGGCGCCGGGCCCGTGACCTGCTGGCCGACGAGGTCGTACGCCCCGGTCATCGCGCCGTTCGCGTGGTACTTGCCGTCCTCGCCGAGCTCGGGCGCGGGCAGCCGGAGGCCGTTGAGCATGAACCGCGCGACCTGCCCGCTCACGGTCGCCATCGGCCGGCCGCCGTGCAGCGCCGTCATGAGTCCGGCGAGGGGCATCGACGGGACGTCCGGCACGGTCAGCGGCTTGTCGCCAGCAGCCAGCACGCCGGTGTCGCCTGCCATCCGGCCCGCGAGGTCCTCGAGCCCGAGGCCGTACGCCTGCGCGAGCGTCAGCAGCGTCTGCTTCTCGGCAGTCGTGCCCACGGCGCCGGGCACGTCGACCGTGACGAGCGGCACGAGCACGTCGGCCGGCGCGACGTACGTGGCGAACGCCGTCGCGTCGGTCAGCAGCCGCGCGCGCAGCGTGGCCAGGGTGTCGTTGGGCAGCACCACAGCCACCGCGTCGGCGGGCAGCGCGACGTCGGTGCCGGGCGTCGGGTTGGCCTCGCGCACCTTCGCGAGCCAGGCGGCGTACGGCGTCCTGTCGACGACGTTCTGCGACAGCGCGAGGTACGCCGCGACATCGGCCACGGTGTCGCCGGGCAGCCGGGTCCACGTCGTCGTCGTGGTCTGCTGGTAGCCGGTCGGGACGACGAGGCTCGCGGGGAGCGTCTCCTCGGTGTTGAGCCGGCCGATGGCGGCGGCGTACCAGTCGGCGAGCGGCACGTCCTCGGGCAGCGCCATGCCGAGGCGGACGTAGAACACCGCTGCGGTGTCGTCGACGGACAGCCCCGCGTGGCGGAAGCCGGGCAGCGGCATCGTCGCGCCCGCGCGCAGCAGCGGCGTCGTCGCGTCGAGTGTCGCGAGCCATGCAGGCAGGCCGGTGCCGTACGCCTGCGCGATCGACGCGAGCGTGTCGGTCGCCCCGACCTGCACCGGCAGCGTGCCGAGGTGCACGGGCTTGCCGGCCTCGACCGGCCAGTCGGGGTTGGCGATGGCGACGGCTCCGGGGTCGACGCCGTACGCCTGCGCGATGCCCCCCAGCGAGTCGGCCGGCACGACGTCGTGCGGGAACGCCGTGAGCAGGTCGGCGGCCGCCTGCGCCGCCGCGCGCGCGACCAGCCGCGCGTAGTCGCGCAGCACGAACGTCGCCATCGACTCCGACGGGTCGGCCGCCGCCGCGAGCCGCGCCTCGACCGAAGGGCGTCCCTCCGGCGGGCGCGGGTCGAGCTTCGCGAAGTACGCGAGGGCCTCGGCTTCGTACGTCGCGTCGATCGGCTGGTACGTACCGAAGTCGCGCTCGCGCTGCGCCGGGTCCGGCAGGTCGGGCGAGGTCCACGACAGCGGCGGGAGCATCGGGAACGGCGTGCCGGAGACCTCGTCCCCCATCGGCCCGGAGGGCGTACCGCTGACGACGACGTGGAGGTTGTGCGCGAGGAAGCCCTCGACGTTGTCCCACGTGAAGCCGGTCGTGGCGGCCTCGTCGAGCGCGAGCTGCGCGACGAGCTCGGTGAGGTCGGCGAGGGTGACGGTCGCCGTCGGGTCGGTGACGCCGAGCGCGTTGAGGGACCAGCGCAGCAGCGCCTCGGTGAGCTGGTTGAACGACGTGTCCGCGGCGGTCTCGGCGAGCGCGTTGCGCGACACGTCGGGCCGGTACGTCGCCGCGATCGTGGCGGCGTCGGCGGGGATCGCGTTGTCGGTGACGAGCATGACGACGAGGCGGTACGCCGGGTCGGCGTTGGCGGGGACGGTGCCGTCGCCGGTCCAGTTCACCGGCACGTCCGCGACGGTGTACGCGGGCACGAGCGAGAGGTACGCCGTGCGCGGCAGGCCGTCGGGGAAGACCTTCGCGTCCTTGTCGAAGCGCAGCCGGTACGACTCCGGCAGCTCCCCGCGCGCGGCCGCCGTGGCGAGCCTGCGGCGCAACGTCATCCCCGGTACCTCCTGCCACGGGGCCGGGCTGTCCGACCCGATCACGAACGACGTCCGCAGGGTCAGTGAGAACGAGAACGACACACGGAAGAACACGATCTTGATGCTGGCGCTGGCGCGGACCGAGAGGTCGAGCTCGACCAGCGTCGCCTTGTGTGCCGTCAGCTCCAACGTAGCCATCGCGGAGATCTCGATGCTGACGTCGACGCTGATGACCTTGAAGTCGACGGAGCCGTAGATCTTGCCGACGATGCCCGCGGTGCCGCGGCACCAGTAGTACATCTCGGTGCCGGCGTTGCCGTCGTCGGGGTGGAACCACGCGAGCGCGCCCTCGAAGACGACGACGAGGTTGACGTAGAGGCCGGCCTTGAGCGGGCCCTTCTCGAACGTCCGCCCGACGCCGACCGACAGGCCGACCCCGAGTTCGATGACCGGGCTGAACGTGCCGTTGGTGACGCGCGGCACGCGGCTGGACGTGGCGCCGTTGAGGACACCGAAGTATATGCCGCCGCGACCGTTGAAGATGCCGGCCTCGAGGGCGAACGACACGCTCCAGTCTCGGTTGTGCGGGAAGCCGAGGTCGACCCGGAAGTTGCCGTTCGTGTAGATGTCCACCGTGACGATGCCGAGCGTGACCGACACCGCGCCGAACTGCAGCTGCCGGAACGCGTCGGGGATCTGCAGCCGCGCGTGGAAGACCCCGATGTCGTCGGTGACCTTCTTGTAGAGCAGCTCGATGCTCAGCCCCGCGAGCGACGACGCGCTGGGGCCGCTCAGCGCGACGAGGATGCCGTACAGGTCGGGGTCGTGGAACACGAGCTTCAGCGAGACCGTGTCCATGAACTTGGCGTCGATGCCGAACAGCCACTGGCTCGACGGGTCGAACTCCATCGTCGCCGGGTCGATCGGCGGCTTCCCCTTGCCGGGGTCCACCGGGCGCATCGCGGCGACGAGCGCGTCGACGACGGCCGTGATGTCCTTGTACTCCGTGAGCTTCGTCGGCCGGACGTGCTGCCCCAGGCCGAGGTAGCGCAGGTCGAGCAGGCGCTGGCCGAGGCCGGGCACCGCCGGCGGCGACTGGTTGACGGCGTCCCAGACGACCGGCTTGGCCTGGGTGTCGCCGAGCATCTTGGCGACGAGGACGAACTCCACCTTCGGCGTCGCCGTGCTCCGGTCGTACTTCAGGCCGACCGTGTCGATCGTCACGAAGCCGAGGTTGAGCTTGACGTCGTACGTCACCGCGACGGTCTGCAGCGTCGGGTCCACGACGAGCGCGAGGCCGCTGAGGTCGATGCTGTTGAGGAAGTCCCACGGCGGGTCGAGGCGGAAGTTCGCGTTCGGGTTGGCGAGGCCGACGAGGTACGTCACGACGTCGCCGAGCGTGCCGGTCAGCCGGATGGTCACGGCCTGGTGCCGCGGCACGCTGCCCGCCGCGGGGATCCACGACGTCGCGGCCTTGAGGGACACGTCGCGGTACGTCACCGCGAACGTGTAGTCCTTGCCGGCGTCGGTCACCGACACCGACGCGGCGACGACGAACCTCCCGACCGTGAACGACCCTTCGAGGCTGCCGGTCAGGACGGTGGTGGGCTCGACGAGCGACGTCTCGCGGAGCGCGACCGCGAGCGGTTCCGTGGCCGGCGTCCGCACCGCGCGCTGGATCTTCGCGGTGAGCGTGAGCTTCATCGGGATGCCGAGGAGGTTCTCGTCCATCGCCAGCTCTAGCGTCCCGGCCGCGGAGTACGGGTTGCCGGGGGCGGTGCTGTAGCGCAGGTCGAGGTCGGCGAGCACGACCGTGATCCGCTCGACCCACTCCGGCGGGTCGGTGTCCATGAGGGCGTACACGAATCTCGGCAGGTCGATGCGCCCGCGCAGGACCGCGCCGAGCTCCCACGCGCCGGTGCCTGGGTACGCCGCCTGCGCGAGCAGCTCCACCGGCGGCGCGCCGGGGACGCCGATGCTCGCCAGGCCGACGAACGTCCCCGTGACCGAGCTCTGCGACACGAAGACGTTGAGGTCCAGCGTCTCGAACGCGAACCGCACACGCCCCGCGGTGAACGACAGGTCGGTGCTGAGGGAGAGACCCGCCTCGAACTCCTTGCGCGGCAGGGCGGCGTAGATGCTCATCGACCTGACCGTCAGCCCGAGCTCGGGTACTTCCTTGCCGGGGAAGAACGTCTTCAGTGCCTCGGTGACGGAGAACGGCTCCTCGGTGTACGCCGAGAACGCGAGGCCTGGCAGCGAGAGCGAGACCGTGAAGAGGATGTCGCCGGCGTCGGCGTCCGGCACCACGAGACCGCGCTCGACCCGCGTGGCGTACGACGGCATGGCGCCGAGAGAGGGGCCCTTCTTCGCGCCGAGGCGCATCGTGCCGAAGACGCTGCCCGTGACGATCGTCCGGGCCGGGTCCGGCAGGAACAGCCAGCGGGTGCCGACCTCCTCGATCGTGAGGTACGGCACCGGCGGGTCCCAGGGTGTGGCCGACTTCACGCCGATCGACGTGTACGTGATCGACGGCCCGCCGCGCGCGGGCGGGAGCACGCCGAAGCCGACGTCGGACAGGCCGAACGCGTTGATCGCGGCGATCCCCGGCGGCAGCGCGAAGTCGTCGGCGTTGTCCACGCCGGCGATCGCGAGCAGCGCCGCGATGCCGCCCTCGAGGGTGAGCACCTTCTCGAACTCCGCCTGCAACGCCCACTGGAAGTCGCCGGCGAGCAGCTGCCCGCTGATGGTGACGATGCGCGGCGGCTTCGTCGGCAGCGCGACGTCCGCGAACAGCAGCGCCGCCGACGTCGGCGCGCCCTGCGCGGGCAGCGGGAACGGGTCGGGGAACGTCGTCGTCAGCACGATGCCGACCGCCGGCACGTCGAGCCGTCCGAGCGGGATCGTCAGCCCGGGCGCGACGCCCCGCAGCTGCAGCACCCGCGCGGCGGTGCGCAGGTCGACCGTGCCGTCGACGTAGAGCGCGTCGCCGAGGTAGCCGGCGTAGCCCGCGAGCAGGTCGCTGCCCGGCGCGTCCTTGCTGCCGCGCAGCGGCAGCGTGCCCGACAGCCGCGGCAGCGTGCCGGCCGGCTCGTTCGTCGCGACCAGCGCCGGCTCCACCAGCACCAGCGGCGCGACGACGCTCGCGCCGAGGACCAGGCCGTTGCCGCCGGCAGCCGGCCGTCGGCTCTGGGGCAGCGTGCCGAACGCCCCGCCGAACGTCCACGGTGTCGCGCCGGGGAGCAGCGTGAGGTCGAGGACGAGCGCCGCGCGCTCCGTTCCCGCGACCGGGGTGCCGGTGAGCCGCAGCGTCCACGTGCTGCCGGGAAGGAACGTCGCCGTCCCCGTCAGCCAGGCGCTGGTGTCGTCGCTGCCGGTGGCGCCGCCGGCGACCTCGAGCCGCGTCGTACCGAGGGAGGCGAGCAGGTCGCCGAGGCCTGCCGGGTCGTCGCCGGCCAGCGCGCCCGCGGCGGCCGCCCGCTGGAACGCCTCGAGGATGCTCTGGACCGACACGGCGTGCCCCTACGGTTCCTGCGCGTAGCGGACAGGGTCCTCCGCGGCCGGGTGGCCGAGGGTGCCGCGCGGACGGAACTCGACCATCTCCTCGTCGCGCAGGACGCCGGGCGCCGCGAGCTTGCAGACGACGTCGCCGTAGATGAACGCGCCGTGGTCGTTGGAGGACTTCTTGCCGACCGTGTCGTTCTCGGCGAACGTGCGGATCCGCTGGACGGTGGAGTACGCGGCCCGCCTCGCCTTCCACCCCTTCCAGTCCTGGTCGTCGAACATCCACGAGACGTACTTGTGCTCCTCGCTGAGCGCGGTGCTCCGGTAGAACCGGTCCATCACCTCCTCCATCGGGTGGTGATGGCTGTTGTACGGCCCCGCGCTCGCCCCCGCCCGCGTCGCGTCGAGGGTGTCGGCGAAGTCCTCGAGCACGTCGTAGTCGAAGTCGTCGACACGGCCGCCCTTGCTGTAGCTGAGGTAGTTCTCGACGGCGGTCCGCAGGGCGCCGTGGTGCGGGATCGACACGGCCACCACGGGTCGCAGCAGCGTCGCGATGTTCGTCATCTTGTTGACGTACCGCATCGTCTCGACGGTCGCGTCGCCGGGCAGCACGGCGCGGTACGACCCGTTGTCGACGGCGATCACCGCGGACGACACGTTCTTGATGTCCACACCGCCGACGGTGAGCCCGCTGACGACCAGCCGCAGGTACGTGTCGCCGAGCTTCGACTGGTACCCCACCTTGCCCGCGTCGCCGTCGTCCGGGTAGTCGCTCCCACCCTTCGCCGGCCAGTAGATGTCCTTCTCGTCGTAGCCGACGGCCTTGGCGAACGTCGACACCGCGCCCTTGCTCGGGCCGCCCCACTGCACGCCGCCGAGGACCATCCGGTCGACGGTCGTGCCGGAGGGGAGCATGCCGCCGAGGAGGCCGAGGTAGCGGACGTGGTCGGCGTCCTGGTGCGAGATGACGACGCAGGCGAGCTTCTTCGCGGCCTGGGCGGTGACCTTCGTGACGATGTAGTTGAGGGAGTCGTCGGTCGGCGTCCCCGAGCTGCCGCCGCAGTCCACGAGCGCGAGGTGGTCGGCGGCCGGCTTCTCGACGCCGTCGTTGTAGACCTCGATCAGCGTCATCATGCCCTGGCCGCAGTAGAGCATCTTGACCAGCGTGAGGCTCGGCACGGTCAGCCTCCCGTTCCGCGGAGTGCCGCGCGGCGGCGCGTAACCTCGGCGCGTGTCGGTGGTGGGGGCGGGCGCTTGGGGTCGGCGTCGGAGGCGTACGCCATGTACCAGCCGACCTTGGACGAGCCGCTCTGGTCGGGGTTGCCGAAGAGGATGACGTCGTTGTGGCCGGGCGGGAACGCGAGCCCGAGCAGCCGCAGCGCGAAGTCGCGCATCCGCACGGTGTACGAGCGCTCGACGCCCGGCGTGTCGTCGACGAGGAACTCGATGCCCTTGAAGCCCATCTTCACGACGCCCTGCAGCGGCAGGCTGACACCGAGGACGTCCTTCGCTCCGGGCAGCTTGACGCCCATCGCGACCGACGGGTCGCCGCCGTCCTTGCCGGGGCTCCACGCGACGAGCACCTGGACCGCGAGCGCCTTGCTGCCGGCCAGGGCGCCCAGCGTGCCGAGGTCGATCGTGTAGTCGAGGCCGTACCAGGGCTGTGACAGCGCCGACTGCTCGAGGGGGGCGGTGACGCCGACGTACCCGAGGTCCGCGGGCGTCTGCGGCGGCGCCGCGGGCGAGAGCACCGGGTCGGCCGTCGCGACCAGCCCGCTGAGGCGGATCGGGAACCGCGCGACGAGCGAGCCAGGCCGCGCGACGCTGTTGGCCTGGTCGAACGACAGGTTGCCGTCCTTGAGCGTGAACACCGTCGTGTTCGCGGGGTCGCCGAGCGCGAACGTCATGCCGATCGCGAGGTTGCCGAACCGCAGGTACGAGTCGTGGCCCCCGGCGAGCGGCGGGCCCCAGCAGAACGGGTCGAAGCCCGCGGGCTCGTAGAAGCGCAGGTTGCCCGACAGCTGGAACACCGCGTCCACGACCGCCGTCCCCGACGCGGGGTCGGACGCCTTCGCCGTGACGAGCTGCAGCGCGAGCAGCTCGACGCTGCGCAGCACCGCGCCGTCGAGGTTGAACAGGTTGTCGCCCGACATCGAGAAGACGTACGTGTCGTGCTCCGTGCCGTCGGGCAGGCGCTGGCGCTGGTGCGCGCCGTCGAGGATGACGTTGTTGCCGTGCGCCGTCGGAAGGAGGCGCGCCGACGCGCCGAACAGCCGGTTGACGAGCAGCTCGGCCCGGCTCGTGAACGTCGTCACCGCCGAGTTGCGGATGCCGACCGTGAGCTGCAGCACCCGGAACGCGTACGCGATGTTCTCGTCGAAGTACTGGTCCTCAGGGTTGAGGTAGTCGATGAGCCCGAACATCGACGAGCGCTCGAACGCGATCCGTCCTTCGAGGACCTTGTACGGCGTCACGGACATGCCGAAGTGGTGCGCGCCGAAGCGCGTCGCGTCGATGCCGGCGGCGAGCACCTGCAGCTCGGGCGGGAGCTGTTCGAGGGGGACGTCGACGTTGAGCGCGAGGACGCCGGTCCAGTCGGGGTCGTCGACGACGGTGAGGAAGTTCGCGTACGGCGACGTCGGGGCGGCGGTCACGGCCTGACGCGCGGCGTCGATGACGCCGGCGATCGCGGTCTGCGCGTCGGCCGGCTTGCCGGTCGCCGACGCGGCCTCGGGCCACGCCCACGTCGAGACGTCGCGGACGAGGTTGGCGACGCTGCGCCCCAGCACGAACTTCATGAGGACGTACGTCTTCTCGCCCCAGTTGTCGGGGGAGAGGCGGAACGGCCAGCCACCGACGACCGGTGTGAGCTGCCCGGCGTAGCGCAAAAACACGCCTTCCTGCTTCTCGGTGAACGGCCGCACCGCGCGCAGCGCCGTGAGGAACTCGCCGCGCGTGCCGTACGGCTTGCCGGCCATCGCCGCGCGCACGGCGTCGAGGTCGGGCTTCGGGATCGGCGGACCGGGCAGCGTGCCGATGACGTCGAGCGCGTGCGCGTCGAGCTCGTACGCGACGGAGCCGTGCTTCACGAACTCCGTGGGGTTGCCGAGGACGAGGAACAGGTTGTTGGTCTGCATCGCCTGGCGGAACGGCCCGCTGACCGTCGTGAACCGCAGGTCGGGCTCCGGCGCGGCGGTGCCGGTGTGGCCGATGCCGAGCCACGTCCACGTCGCGTCGTCGGCCGCGACGCCGACGCCGAGGCCCTGTGGCGTGACGCCGACCTTCACCGTCTCGGCGGTCGCGCGGAGAGGCGCGGGCGCGGTGACCAGCGCGGCGCGGCGGCGCGGAGCGAGCGCTAGCTGCTCGATCGCGACGGCGTCGGTGACGGCACCGATCGCGAGGCCGCGGAACGGCGCCATCGGGAACGGCGTCGCGCCGACCTCCACGCCCGGCTCCGCCGACGTGCTCGGGAGCGTCGCCGCGGGCAGCTCGTAGAAGTCGAGGAGGTCGAACGTGTCGTCGGCGAGGTTGCGCGCGGGGTCCGGCGCGGAGAACAGCGGCGCGTCCTCCGGCTGGCTGTAGTAGCGGACCGTCGCCTCCGGCGGCGACTCGACGTAGACCCACGACGTCGTGCCGTGCTCCGTCAGCGCGTTCTCGCCGGTGGTGGCGGTGCCGAGCGGCGCGTACGCCGCCTGGCCCGGCACGAACGTCAGCGCGCAGCCGCCGGTCAGCGGGATGCCGAGGTACTCGAGGCCTGACGTGCCGCAGACGACGCGGTCGATGCCGTCGGCGCTCGTCACACCGGCGGACGAGTGGCCGATCGCGAACGCGCCGTCGGGCACGAAGTAGTACCCGCCGTTGACGGTCTCGCCGACGAAGAACGGCGCGAAGCCGAACACCAGCCGCGCGCTCGCCTGCGGCTGCAGCGTGATCGAGTGGCCGTGCGCGGTGGCGTACCCGGAGTCCAGCGGGGGCGGGGTGCCGGCGCCGGCCCACGAGTGGAACGCGAGCGACGTCCGCTCGCGGTCGAACGGCCGTAGCGGGTCGACCTCGGCGTAGAGCGTGAGCGCGGTGTCGCCGGGCTGGCGTACGGCTCCGAAGTGGACGGTGTTGACGTAGCCGTCGGTGCCGGCAGTGAAGAACCGCACGCCGGCGCCGAGCGTCGTGAACGCGTCACCGCCCGCGGCCGCGTCGAGGACGAACCGCCACGAGCCCGTGTGCCCCGCGGTCATCGACAGGACGCCGGTGCCGGTGCGCGCGAAGAGGACGTCCACCGGCGAGTACAGCGTCAGCGCAGGCGACTCCGCGCTGTCGGTGAGGACGAAGCCCCAGCCGCCGTCGGGCGACTCGGCCGGCCCGATCGCGTTGCCGCCGGTCACGCCGAGCGCGTAGTCGGCGAGCTGGAACATCGTCGTCTCGACGAGACCGTCCGTCACCGGCACCTCGGTGACGAGCCACTCGGTGACCGGCGCGGCGGGGTCGGCGACCCAGAGGAAGCGCGGCGGCCCCTGCGGCCGGTGGTCGGCGAGCCATGTCGTGAGGTCGGCGAGGAACGCCGCGCCGGCGGGCGCGCCGAGGAAGACGTACGCGCCGCCGGCGTCGCCCCACGTGGCGGTGAGCGAAGGGTCGGGGCCCAGCGTGTCCGGGTCGGTGGCGAGGAAGGCAGCGACCCTCTCCGCGGGGTCGGCCCAGTAGAGCGCCGTCGTCCCGTCACGGGTGAACGCCGGCTCGCTCATGACCCGCCACCCGTGTCGAGGAGGTCGCCGTGCAGCAGCGGCAGGTCGAGCCGCGACGGGTCGCCGGGCGTCCAGTCGAGGCGTACGGCCCAGTCCTCTTGCGGTCCCTCGGCGGTGACCGCGGCCGCGCGCGGCCGGCGTAGCGTGACGCCGGTCAGCGGCGCGGCGGCCGGCGGGCGGCGGCCGAGCCCGGCGAGGACGTTGCCGACCGTGGTGCCGAGCGGGACGAGTCGCGGCACGCCGTCGACGACGACCCGCACCAGCGCGCTGACGACCGTGCGCCCCCGGAAGTACGTCTTCGCGACACCCGCGCCGGGCGGCAGCCCCTTGCGCACGAGGTCGGTCGCGGCCTCCACCGCGGCGACGGTCGCCCCGGCGAGCAGCACGGCGTTGAGCTGCGGCATCGCGCTGCCCGGCGACGTCGTGTCGAGGAACTTCGTCGGGTAGACCAGGCGGACGAACGGCAGCTGCATCGTCGTCGCGAACGCGTCGAGCGCCCCGCCGCCGCCCGCCTGCTGCGCCCCGCTCTGGACGCTCGGCACGGTGACGCCGCGCTGCGTGAGGGCGGCGAGGAACGCGTCGAGCCCGTTGGTCCACGTACCCGAGCGGTCGTACGACGCGACCTCGTACTCGGCGACGGCGGTGGCGACGTAGCCGGACAGCGTCGTCGTCTGCGCGCCGGGCGCGACCTGGTAGCCCTCGTACTCGACGCGCAGCACGACGCCGGGCCGCAGGTCGAAGCAGCCGCGCGCGAACTGCAGGCCGTACGCGAAGTACAGCGTCTCCGCGAACGTCTGCGGCAGCGCCCGCGACACCGCCTCGGTGAGGACCGCGATGCCGTACGGCGTCGCGCCGAGGCTCTGCAGCCGCGTGACGAGCGTGACCCACGCGGCGGGCACGTCGGCGCGGCTCGCGCCGAACGTCCACACCGGGCTGGTCGCGGGGATCGTCAGCGTCCACGCGTACGGCCCCGCGGTGGCCGTCAGGGTGATGCCGAGCGGCAGGCCGTCGACCTTCGCCGGCGCCGTCGCGAAGAGCTGCGGCAGCAGCAGCGTGATCGGGGCGGGCGTCAGCGCCGGCCCCGACTGCGGGGCGACGTACGACGAGCCGACGAACAGTGACGCAGGGAACACCGCCGCCGGCGTGGACGGCGCGCCGGCCGCGGTGCCGGCCAGCGGCTGCACGACGAGTCCCGTCGCCAGGTCGCTGGTGGTGAGCGGCCACTGCCCCGACGTGGCGGCGGTGTCGCCGAGGGCGGTGACCGTCGTACCCGCGAGCGTCGAGACGCGGTAGCCGCTCGCGCCGGCGACCGGCTCCCACGACGCGCGGACGGTGGCGCCGTCGTACGCCGCGGTGACCGGTGCCGGGGGAGTGGCGAGCAGCGGTGTCGCCGCGGGCGGGCCCTCGACGGTGCGCTCCGCGGTCGAGGCGGTGGCGAGGACGGAGACGGCGTACGTCCCGCCGGCCGCGAACGTGCTCGCAGGCAGCGTGCACTCCGCGTCCGTGACGTCGTGCGTCGCGACGGTGTGGGTGCCGTCGGTGACGGTCACGGCGTAGCCGGTGGCGCCGGCCAGCGGGTCCCACCTGAGGCGCGCGTCGCCGCTGTGCGCGTCGAACGCGACGGGGTGGAGCGCCGGCTGCTCGGTGATCAGGGGAACGCAGTCGGCCGCGCCGGTGGTGTGCGCCGCGGTCGCGCGGACGGCGGCCGTCCAGGGTCCCGGCGGGATCGGGAGAACGGCCTCGTGTCCCTCGATGTCGAGCCCGCGGCCGGCGACGTCGACGCGGTACGTGCTCGCGTCGCCGGTCCACGCCAGCCGCAGGCCGGTGCCGTCGTACGTCGCGTCGGTGACGACCGGCGGCGCGACGAGGACGTCGACCGGCGCGCTCTCGACGCCGCGCGCGATCTCCCCGGCCATCGCCTCGACCGTCACCGCCGGCGCCGTGCCCGGCGCGGTCTCCGGGGCGTACGGGATACGTGCCGTCCGCTCGGCGGTCACGACGACGACGGGGTCGGCACCGGGCGCGCGGAGCGTGACGGCGTAGCGGTCGACGGCGGCGTCGGCGGTCGCGTCCCACGTCGCGACGACGGACTCGCCGTCGTACGTCACGGTGAGCCCGGCCGGCGCGACGGTGAGCAGTGTGGCGGCGTTGCCGAGCGGGCCGGTCGCGACGCCGGCGATGCCGCGCAGCGCGACGGTCGCGGCGTTGGGTACGTCCTCGGGCAGCGTGAGGACGACGGGGTTGTCGGCCGTGGCTGGCAGGGCGACCTCCGTGCCGTCCCAGCGCACGACCGGCTGCACCGACGCGAGCGGCGGCTCGGCGGGCGGGGTCCACGGGATCGTGACGAGGCGGCCCGCGCGGGTCGTCGCGGAGCGCAGGAGTGGCCCGGCGGCGACGACGTCGAGACTCACCGTCGGTCCTTCCGCGACGCCCGCGACCTCGGTGACCGACGCCTTCCCCGCGACGAGCGGGAGGCTCGCGGTGGTGCCGTGCACGGTCGTCACGGCGTCGCCGAGCGCGACCCGGAACGTCGCGTCCTCCGTGCCCGTCCAGGCCAGCGCGACGTCGTCGCCGCCGGCGCGCGCGGCGGTGAAGACCGGTGGCGCCGTGGGTGCGGGGACAGGTACCGACCACGGCCCCGTCGCGACGCCGTCGGTGCCGCGGACCGCGACAGCCGCCGCGCCGGCCGGTACGTCGAAGCGGGCCGTGCCGTCCTCGACGCGCCGCGGCGTACCCGGCGTGCCGTCGGTGTAGAGGACGGCGTCGATCGCCGCTGCGGCCGGCAGCGCACCGCGGGCGGCGGTGACGACGAGCTCGCTGCCGCAGACGACGGAGGTCACGTCGGCGGGGACGAGCACGACAGGCGCGGTCGCGGCGGGCCCGCTCGTCGGACCCACGCGGGCCCGGACGGACACGGTGTACGACGCGCCCTCGGCGACCGGCTGGTGCAGCGGAATCCGCAGGGGCGCAACGGATCCGGCCCTCGTCGTGACGACCGTGACGTCGTCGCGGAGCACCGTCACGTCGTACGCCGCCGGGGTCACGCCGGACGGCGGGGTGACGTCGAGCGTGAGCGTCGCCCCGTCGTACGTCGTGGTCGTCACGGCCGGCGCGCCGAGGACGAGGGTGAGCGGCGCGGACGCCGGTCCGCTGCCGGTCGACGACACCGCCTGGACCACGACGGTGTACGCCGCCGAGGACCGCGCGACGCGAACCGCGCCGGTGGTCGCGGGGGCAGCGACGTCTGCCTGTGCGTCCTTCGTGCCGTCCTTCAGCACCGTGACGCGGTACGCCGTCGCGCCGGTCACCGGCGTCCACGCGGCGGTCAGCGTCGTGCCGTCGAAGTCGGCGGCGAGCAGGCTGGGACGTTCGGTGGGGATCGCGAACGCGGGGCCGTACGGGCCGATGGAGACGGCGTCGTTCGAGTCGACGACGACCGCGAGCGTCGCCGCGGCGAGGCAGCCCGGTGGCTGCGGCGCGGGGACCGCGGCGGACCCGCCGTGCACCTCGGTCTCCGGTCCCGGCGGCGCGCCGTTGAGCGCGAGCCGCAGCCGGTACGTCTCGTCGGCGGTGCCCGGCGTCGCGAGCGTCAGCGCACCGGTGGCGGGGTCGGTGTCCGCGTGCGTGACGGCGCCGGTGTCGAGCACGACGGCGACGTACTGCGACCAGCCGTGCGACGACTCGCCGGTCTTCTCCTGGACCGCGACGGTGTAGTCGTGGCCGGGGACGAGGTCGACCGGCAGCCAGCCGTTCATCGTGCGGCCGGCCTCGACGACCGCGACCGGGTGGGGGCGGCCGTCGGCGAAGACGTTGATGACGTACGTGGTGGCGGGGTTGGGGCTGGCGAGCCACGAGACGCTGAGGATCCCGCCGTCGTAGCGGACCCGGGTGATCTCCGGACCGCCAGGCTGCTGCGCTCGTTCCCCCGTTGTCGCCATAGGGCCTCCGTACGGAAGGCGGCACGCTACCGCCGCCTCTTCGAAGTAGGCAACGCTGGCGTCGGGGACAGGGCCGAAGGTCCGGGATCCCCACGCACAAGTACGTTCGGGGTGTAACGCGCCGACCACGAGGAGGAGCGATGACGTTCGACCCGGGGCCGCTCGCCGACGTCGCGATGACGCGCGACGGCGAACGATGGACGCTCGAGCTCGCGCGCGAGCTGCGTTTCGCGCCAGACCGTGTGTGGGCGGTCCTCACCGATCCCGCGCGGTTGAGGGAGTGGGCGCCGTACACCGCGGACCGCGACCTGGGCAGCACCGGTGACGTGACGCTGACGATGCTCGACGGCCAGTCCGCCGACCTGCCGGCCACGGTGCGGCGAGCCGACGCGCCGAAGGTCCTCGAGTACACGTGGGGCGGCGACCAGCTCCGCTGGCAGCTCGATCCCGCCGGTGCCGGCACGCGGCTGACGCTGCGGCATTCGGTCGCCGATCGCGGCACCGGCCTCGACGTCGCGGCCGGCTGGCACCTCTGCCTCGCGGTCGCCGAGCGCCTGCTCGACGGCGACCCGGTCGGGCCGATCGTCGGCGCGGCCGCACTCGACCACGGGTGGACCGAGCTGCGCGACGCGTACGAAGCCCGGCTGGCCTGACACGCCGAATCCGCTGGTGTGCAACGACTTTTTCTTCTCGCGCGTCGTGCGTGCGCGGCCGCAACCTCCCTTGACCCGCGTCTGGCGCACCGACACGATCCCCCCGCCATACCTACCCAGAAGGGGGCAAAATCGTGCGATCACGATTGCTGTACGCAGCAACCGCGGCACTCCTGCTCAACGTCGTAGTGCCCGCGACCGCGCAGACCGCCGAGATCGACCGGGCGGCCGCGGTCCGCCTGGTGAAGCAGATCTGGTCCGAAGGGACGTGGGAGCAGCAGGAGGCGGCGTTCTACAAGCTGTCCTACGAAGAGCAGGTCGCGGCGTGGAACGTCATGACCGACGTCCGGCCCGGCAAGACGTGGACCTCGGCGCCGACCGACGACGCCGAGCTGCGCGGCCCGTGCCAGAGCCAGGAGATCGACGAGTGCGACCACGCGCCGGCGCCGAAGCCCCAGCCGAGCACCAAGCCGGCGCCGAAGGAGCCGTCGAAGCCTCCGATCGTGACTCCACCCGTCCAGAAGTGCGACACCCAGACCGCGTACGTCGGGTATGAGGTCTTCGGCGAGCCCGAGCTCTACGCGTTCGTCTACGCCGGACAGCTGTCGTGGTGCTACATGTACCCGTCGGTGACGGGTCCGCTCAGCGACTACACCAGCCACTCCTACGCCGCCAACTGCTGCATGTTCCCGTGGGACACCGATGCGAGCAGGTACGTCGACAAGCTGGTCCCGCTCCCCGCGGCGAACACGCAGAAGATCGTCGACCACCACACGGGGTACTTCTTCGCGAAGGCGAAGCTCGGTCCGGTCGAGGTGGGGCAGACCAGCACGCCGAACGTCCACGCCACCGTGCTCGCCGACGGAAGCTACGTGTGCGGATGAGCGCCGTGAAAGCCGCGGCCGCGGCTCTTCTCGCGGCAGGCCTCGTAGTCGGGGTGGCTCCCGGCGCGGGTGCCAAGCCCTCCGTGGTGTCGGGCATCGAGATCCCGTTCCCGATCGCCGACTCGACCTGTCCCTCGACGGGCAGGGTTCGTCTCTACCCCGAGGTCACCCCTGGTCTCGTCGTGCATGAGGAGATCCGGGCGGTCGTGGACTCGCCCATCTGCAAGACGGTCACCTGGGACGTCCGCGTCGGCATCATCGACAACGCGCCCGGGTACCCGGTCAAGAGCACGGCGGGCACCGGCGTCGGCTCGGCGTTCGCCGCGCAGAACGTCACCTACGCCATCGGCGCTCGATCCGCGGCGAACGTCCCCGAGGTCGTCCGCGGCCCAGCGCGGGTCATGCTGCGGACGACGTGGGTCGGCTCGAACGGTGTCCGGGGCTGCATCATCAACGACTGGGTCGTCGCGTCGTACGTCGACGCGTACGAGGTCGGCCCGGTCATGCCCTGTGACGACCGTATCCAGATCATCGACTAGCACGGACAGCGAAGGCGCGGGGTGCGGCGGGACTCGTCGCGCCCTGCGCCTCTCGCGTTGCTACGGCGTGAGGACGATCTTGTTGCACTCGTCCTGCTTGTCGCGGAACAGCTTGAAGCCCTCGGGGGCCTGCGCCAGCGTCATGCGGTGCGAGATCACCGACGCGGGGTCGATCTCGCCGTTGACGATGCGGTCGAGCAGCGGCCGCAGGTAGCGGTGCACGTGGCACTGGCCGGCCTTGATCGTGATCGACCTGTTCATGACGGAGCCCATCGGGAACTTGTCGAGGAACCCGCCGTACACACCGATCACCGAGACGGTGCCGCCGTTGCGGCAGGCGAGGATCGCCTCGCGCAGCGCGTGGCCGCGCTCGGTCTCCAGCTTCGTCGCCTGCTTCGCCTTGTCGTACGCGTGGATGGCCGGGATGGGGCTGTGCGCCTCCATGCCCACGGCGTCGATGCACGCGTCGGGCCCGCGGCCGCCGGTGGTCTCGCGCAGCGCCTCCAGCACGTCGACGTCCTCGTAGTTCAACGTCTCCGCGCCGAACTTGCGCGCGTACGCGAGCCGGTACTCGAAGCGGTCGATCGCGATGACGCGGTCGGCGCCGAGGAGGTACGCGCTCGCCACCGCGAACTGCCCGACGGGACCCGCGCCCCACACCGCGACGACGTCGCCCGGCTTGATGTCGCACATCTCCGCGCCCATGTAGCCGGTGGGCAGGATGTCCGTCAGGAACAGCACCTGCTCGTCGGTGAGGTCCTCCTCGATCTTCAACGGGCCCACGTCGGCGAACGGCACCCGCGCGTACTCCGCCTGCCCGCCGGCGTAGCCGCCGGTCATGTGCGAGTAGCCGAAGATGCCGGCGGTCGCGTGACCCATGAGCTTCTCGGCGATGGCGGCGTTCGGGTTGGAGTTCTCGCAGAGCGAGAACGCCTGCGCGGCGCACGCGTTGCACGCGCCGCAGGCGATGGGGAACGGCACGACGACGCGGTCGCCGACCTGGAGGTTGGACACGCCGCGACCTAGCTCGACGACCTCGCCCATGAACTCGTGGCCGAGGATGTCGCCCTTGCGCATCGTCGGGACGTAGCCGTTGTAGAGGTGCAGGTCCGAGCCGCAGATCGCGGTGGACGTGACCTTCACGATGGCGTCGCGGTCGTTGAGGATGACCGGGTCCGGCACCTTCTCGACGGAGACGTCGTTCTTGCCCATCCAGCAGTTGGCTTTCATGTTCGTTCTCCCTACGCGTGGACGGGCTGGGCGGGCTGCTGCGCGGCGAGCCTGCCGGCACGGACGCCCTCGGGCGTGCCGTCGGAGCGCACGACCTCACCGGTCTCGACGACCTGCTTGAAGCGGCGCAGGTCGTCGCGGACCTGCTGCGCCGGCTCCTCGCCGAACATCCGCGCGACCATCGACCCCGCGCGGCCGCCGGGGATGTCGTACTCCAGCTCGACGCGCACCTCGGTGCCGCGGTCGCCGGGCGCCGGCGCGAACGTCACGCGGCCGGAGTTGGGCACCTTCGCGCCGGGAAGCGAACGCCACGCGATGACCCGCCCGCGCGAGTCCTCGGTGAGCTCGGCGTCCCACGTGACGGTCTTGCCGCCGGGCGCCTTCGCGGTCCAGCGGGAGGTCTTCGCGCCGGTCTTCTCCACGGACTCCAGGTGGTCCATGAACGACGGCAGGTTGGTGAGGTCGCGCCAGTACTGGTAGACCTCGATCGCGGGAGCGTTGACGGTGACGGAGGCGTGGACCTGCCCGTCCTCGTCGGCGCCGCGGCGGCGGCTGCTCAGCGCCGCGACGAGGTCGAGCGCGCCGATGCCGGTGACGGCCGCGGTGACGGCGATGGTGCGCGCGCGGCGGCCCGGGTCGCGGTTCTTCAGCGCCTTGGCGAGGACCGCGAGGTCCATGGTGTCGCCGACGACGCGCGTGAACGCCCAGACCCGCTTGTGCGTGCCGCCGAGCAGACCGGCGGCATGGACGAGCTCGCGGGCGCCGACGGCGCGGATCACGCCGGGCGCGGAGGCGGCGTCGTCGACGCCGGAGAGGCGGGCCACCTGGCGGGTCGCGGCGAGGTTCGCCGCGCCGAGCCCGAGGCTGGCCCAGCCGAGAGCACGGTGAAGGGTGTCGTTGGCCATGAGGCGGCGCTACCCGCCCCATGGCCGCTCACACGTTCGTCAGATGCACTTGCCGGTCAGCGTGTAGACCGGCTCCTTGCAGACCGGCGGCCACGCGTGCGCGGGGACGGCGGCGAGGGCGAACGCGACAGCGGACACGGCGAGCACGAGACGCCTCATGGCGTACCTCCGAGGGGTCGAGGGGGCGCCCAGCATGCCCAAACCGGGGCGTACGCCGCAAGGTGTCAGCGATCGCGGACCGCCACCCAGATCTCCTCGATCAGCCCCTCGGCGAAGCGGTAGATCGCGAGCCACTCGAGGTCGCGGTACTCCGGCTCCGGCAGCGGGACGCCGGGGGCGGACTCCGTGCGGGTGCCGTACGCGTGCGCCCGCACGGCGACGCGGGTGCCCTCCTCGACGAGGTCCTCGACGTCGATGCGCCAGTCCGGTGCGGTGCGCGCCTGCCACGCGTAGAACACGCGCAGCGCGTCGCGGTCGGGCGCGAAGCCGTGGCCGGCGTACGACGGCGACACCAGCTCGTCGACGACGGTGAGGTCGTGCCGGTGGACGGCGCGGTCGAGGTACGCGAGCACCAGGGTGCCCAGCGGGCCAGGCGTTCCGAGGTTCATGGGACGGCACCGTACGCCGCGGCCGTCGACACGCGAACGGCCGGTGGCGCGGGTCGTGGGGATCCCGCGCCACCGGCCGCCGTACCGCTACGGGCTACCGCGAGCAGGACGCCGGCGGCCCCGAGTTGACGTTGAACACCTGGGAGCAGCCCCGCCCGAGCGGCGTCACGTACGCCGGCGCGAGGCCGAGCACCGACACGACGAGGACGTCGGCGCCGTTGTAGTAGATGCCGGCGTAACCGGGGACGCAGACCAGGTTGAGCGGGCCGCACGCGACGGTGCCGTTCGTCTCCGGGGTCACGGTCGGGCTGCCGGCCCCGGCCGAGAACACGTCCGGGCCGATCGGGAAGCGGTTGCCCGCGACCCACAGCTCGGTGCCGTACAGCTGGAGCCCGGCGCCGGTGGTGCCGCCCGGGGCGCCGGTGCCGACGGTGCCCACGACCAGCCCGATCTGGCCGGTCCCGACCTCCTGGGTGACCTGGCAGGCCGCGCCGACGCAGAGCCACACCGGCAGCGCGACGCCGTACGTCCCGTTGCCGTTGTCGCAGACCCGCGGTCCCGTGCCCATGCCGACGTGCCCGCTGGCGCCGAGCTGGTTCGGCACCGCGATCAGGTTGGTGCCGGCGCCGGTGTAGTTCTCCGGGTGGGTGCTGCACGCGGCGGCACCGGGGGTGCCGTACGGGTGCACGCGCACCTCCCACTCCTGGTAGACGACGCCGCTGGTGCCGGCGCAGACGCGCGTGTCGACGTAGTTCGGCGTCCAGTTCGTGATGCTGAACGACACGTGGACCGGCGACGCCAGGACCGACGTGTCACACGGTGCGGCGCTGGCCGGAGCGGCGCCGCCGAGGACGACCGCGGTGGTCGCCACGACGGTCGCGGCGAACGCGGACAGGACTCTCTTCATTGCTGGGTTCCCTCCCGTTGAGCGGGCACGCGACGCCGCGGCCCGCGGTGGTGTTGCGAACGCGCGCCGGTCAGCCGCAGGGGACCGGGCCGGCGAGCGAGTAGAGCGGCACGCAGCGCGCACCGCCGGGCACCGTGACGTACGTCGTCCCGGCGAGCGGCAGGCGGATGCCGACGATCGTGCCGCCGTCGTAGGACACGCTCGACGGGACGCAGTTCGGCCCGAGGACGCAGAGCGCGCCGTTGTCGCCGGTGGTGACGCTGCCGTCGCCCACCCAGACGTACGTGTCGTGGCTGGGGCCGATGCCGTACAGCGTGTTGTCGGCGACGAGGTACGTGCCGTAGAGCTGGTAGCCGGCACCGGGCTCGGTCCCGACGACGGGCTTGAAGACGCCGACGATGGCGCCGGTCTCGCCGACCGGGGTGCAGTTGCTCCCGGCGCAGACGAGGCCGGCGACGACGACCTTGTACGACCCGTCGGGGTACGAGCAGACCTGCGGCCAGAGCGAGTACGCGGCGTACCCGTTCAGCCCGATCGTCCCTGGTGCCGTCTCCGCGATCAGGCTGGTGCCGATCGTGCGGCTCTCCGCGGTGCCGCAGCCGAGAGTGCCGGGGCGGACAGCGACCTCGAACGCCTGGTACGCGACCGAGCTGGTGCCGACGCAGACTACGACCGAGGCCCGCGGCAGGCTCGGCGTGAGGTCGACGGCGACGTACTGGCCGGCGTCGTTCAGGATCGCCGTGCCGCAGGTCAGCGCCGCGGCCGGCGTGGCCAGACCGATCGTCGCGCCCGTCGTCGCGGTGGCGACGAGCAGCGCGGACAGAGCCTTCTTCATGCTGGGTCCCTCCCCCTAGGGGCGGGGCACGACGATCCGCCCCGCCCTCTAGGTACGGACGGGCACCCGCAATCGGGACAGCGCTACTCCACGGCCTCGCCGAGGTCGCCGTAGTCGGCGGCGGTCTCGGGGTCGCTCTCGGAGGGGCCTGCCTCGCCCTCGGGCGTGCCGATCTCGCCGGGCAGGCGCTCCTCCTCGCTGAGGCCGTTGTCTCCGAACGTGGGCTCGCTCATGTCGTGCTCCTTGGTCAGCCGTTCCCGGTCATTGCGTGCCGTGCTGCCACGGGCTTCGGCTCCGGGGAGCCGCGCTCGCGCAAGAAGATCGTGAGGACGACGATCGCCGCGACGGCGAGGAACTCGCTCTGCGAGTTCCGCAGCGACTCGAACCAGAAGCGGCTCGTCGTGAGGTAACCCCCATGACGACCGAGAACAGCGCCAGGGAGAGCCCGTTCTCCTTCAGGACGCGACGCATGGCCGTCAGTTTCCCGGCGGCCGTACGAACGAAACGGTCACGCGGCCGGCGCGGGCACCTCGAACCAGACGCGCTTGCCGTCGAGCGTCGGCAGCGTTCCCCACGCCGACGACATCGCCTCGATCAGCTCCATGCCGCGGCCGCCCTCGTCGGTCGGTCGCGCGTCACGCGGGGCCGGCAGCTCCCGCGACCCGTCGCCGACCTCGACGCGGACGGTCGCGCCGTCGTAGCGCGCGACGACGGTGAACGGCGAGACCCCGTGGGCGAGAGCGTTCGTCGCGAGCTCGCTCGCCAGCAGCTCGACCGTGCCGTCCTCGAGCAGCTCCTCCATCCGCCACGACGCCAGCACCCGGCGCAGGAACCCGCGCGCCTCGGGCACGTTGCGTGGCTCGCCGGCCAGCCGGATGCGCGCCTCCCGCGGCGGTGCCGGGCGGCGGCGGAACGGCTGCTCGCCGACGGGGTAGCGCGGCATCGTCAGCTTCTCCGGCGGGATGCCGGTGGCCTCGCTGACGCGGCGTACGGAGTCGTCCTTGGCGTCCTCCGGGACGCGGACGACGACGAGCGCGCGGTCGTCGTGCGCGCGGCCTGGCGCGAACTCCGCGAGCGCGCCCAGGACGCGGTCGGCGATGGTGTCGGCGCTGTGCCCCGCGGCGTCGAGCAGCACCGTCGGCAGCGCCTCGTCGGCGAACATCTCGCCACTCGCGCCGCGCGCTTCGGTGATGCCGTCGGTGACGAACACCAGAGCGTCGCCGGGACCGAGGCCGACCCTGTCGTCCTCCAGCGACGGCTCGTCGAACATGCCGACGGGCGTGCCGCTCTGCCCGCGTACGTCGACCCAGCCTGCGCGGCGTACGACGATCGGCCGCGGGTGGCCCGCGCAGCAGAGCGTGAGCCACGCGCCGCAGACGTCGAGCTCGAGCCGCGCGAGGACCGCCGTCGCGAACCTCGTGTCGTCGTGCTCGCCGGCCGCGAGGAGGGTGGTGTTGAGCTCGGCCAGCGCGGCCGACGGAGCGCTGTGGTGCACCGCGGTGGCGCGGATCGTCCAGCGCGCCAGGCCGGTGAGCGCCGCGGCGCGCGGGCCGTGGCCGCAGACGTCGCCGACGACGATCGCCCAGTCGTTGGCGGCGACGCGGAACACGTCGTAGAAGTCGCCGCCGACCACCAGGCCGCTGGCCGCCTCGTACCGGGTCGCGAGCTCCATCCCCGGCAGCCGGGGCGGGCCGGGTGGCAGCAGGCTGGCCTGCAGCGCGCCGGCCAGCGTCTCCGCCTCCGCGACCTGCGCCTGGGCGGCGCGGCGGATCTCCAGCGTGTCGACGACGAGCGCGGCGAGGTCGCGGAGGGTGTCGATGTCGTCTGGCTGCGGCTCGCGCGGAGTGCGGTCGGCGACACAGAGCGTCCCCAGGCGGAAGCCGTCGGGCGTCGTCAGCGGGACGCCGGCGTAGAAGCGGATGCGCGGCCCGCTCGTGACGAGCGGGTGGTAGCGGGTGCGCGGGTCGGCGGCGGCGTCGGTCACGACGTACGGCTCGTCCCGCAGGATCGCCGAGGCGCAGAGGCCGGGGAGGCGTTCGGCCTCGGTGGCGCCGTCGAGGCCGTGGCGGGAGGCGTACCAGATGCGGTCGGCATCGACGACGCTGACGAGCGCGACGGGGACGTCGAGGAGGCGGGCGGCGAGCGCGGTGATGCGGTCGAGCGCGCGGTCCGGCGGCGCGTCGAGGAGGTCGTAGCGGCGGACCGCGGCGAGGCGCGCGGACTCGTCCGCGTGTCCCGCGGTCACCGTTCCAGGGTAAGCGGAGGGGCCGGCGCCGTCGTGGAGACGCCGGTTGATCCGGGACAGAATGGTGGCGTAGAAAGGCCATCGAATGGCATCATTGCGCCATCAGATCACGGTTGAGCAGACTCTCTTTCCCGACATCATGAAAGGATGTCCAGTCGGGGCGTCGTCATCGCCGCGCTCGCTCTCTTCCTCCTCGCCGTCTGGCTGGCGCTCTTGTCAGCGGAGCACCTCCAAGCGCTCTCCGGTGGCGACCAGATGCCAGAACCTCCACCCGTTGGCCTGCGTCGACGTGCGCGCTGGATTGATCGCCGCGATGGCCGCGCGCGCGGCTCCGCTGGGGCTCTTGAACTCGCGCCCTGCCAACGGATCGCTGGTGATCGTGAGCCTCCGGGTCGCCGGCAGGTACTCGCCTTCGACGCGGCGCTTCTCGTACTCCCCGTAGACGGCAACCGGCTGTAGCGGGTCGGCGCCCGGGCGGTCAGGGGGCGGCGTCGCGCGCGCGTACTCCCGGACGGCGCGTGCGACGACCTCCCCCTCGGTGACCCCGAAGACGCGCGCAGCGAAACGCACGTGCGCATGCTGGCGTTCATCGAGGTCGATATAGCCCACCGCAGAATGATTCTCCCGGTGACCACCGGAGCGGTGAGTGCGACGCGGGCGTAATTACGCCGCTGTCAGGCGCAACTGTGTCACTGCGCTACTCGACGTCGTCGTCCAGTCCCTCGGCGTCGTCCGCGGTGGACTGCTCCCGCACCGGGGCCGGCTCCTTCGATTGCTCCCCGGGCTTCTTGACGGTCTCGTCGATCACCTCGGACACCAGGGCCCGAGGCTCCTTCCCGTACTTCTCGGCGGTGCGCTCGACCACTGCCGTCTGCTCGTCGTTCAGCTCGACCCGTTCCATGCCGGCCATGGTGGCACGGAGTGAGGTTGAGCGTGCTCACGACGCGGTGTCAGCGTGCCCGCTTGATGCGCAGGTCTCCGCTGACCGTACGGCCGCTCACCGACACCAGCGGCCCGTCGTCGCCGTCGCCGGGGGCGGCGTCGAGCTCGACCTCCGACTCGAGATCTCCGCTCACGGTGCTCACGTCGACGCGCACCCGCGCGCCCTGCCGTACGCCCACCGACACGTCGCCCGACACCGAACGCACCTCGACGTCGCCCTGCGCCACGGCCGTCAGGTCGATGTCGCCGGAGACCGCCTGGACGTGGGCGCCGTTGTCGATCGTCGCGACCCGCAGGTCGCCGGAGACGACGGACGCGTCGAGCGTGCCGGCGACGTGCCCGAGCTTGATGTCGCCGGATGCCGACTTGAGCCCGCCGTCGCCGCGCAGCTCGTCGACGCGCAGGTCGCCGCTCGCGCTCTCGATCCGTACGGTCCCCGCGTCGCCCAGGCTCACGTCACCCGACGCGGTCTTGCCGCGGACCTCGGCGAAGCGGCCCTCGCCGCGGACGTCGGCGGACGCCGTCGTGAACGCCAGCGAGCTGTCGTGCGGCACCCGCACGTCGACCCTGACCCGGGGCTCGCGGCCGAAGAACGTCCCCTTGTTGCGCGGCACCGCCACGTCGAGCCGCCCGTCGCGGTACTCCACGCGGGTCTCCTCGGCGGCCTCGCGGCTGGGGTCGTCGTTGCGCATCGCGGTCACCTCGACCTCCGCGCGCACGGCGTCGGTGGTCGTCACGCGGACCTCGCCCGCGGAGTTCTCGACGCTGACCTGGACGGGCCCGTCGATCTCGAACGTCTGCATCTGTCGCTCCTAGCTGCGGCCGTAGCCGGTCAGTCGCCGGCCTGGCGTACGTCGGGTGGACTGGCCGCCGCGCGCGATGGTGCGCACGAGCCAGGTGTTGACGGAGACCCCGTCGGCGGCGGCCCACTGCTCGACCTGCGCCTTGAGCGCCTCGGGGAGCCGCAACGTGATCCGCGCGGCGTGGTCGTCGCCCGCGCCGGCCGGGGACGGCTCGGGCTCGGGGTCGGCGACGTACACCAGCTCGGGGTCGCGGCCGGCGAGACGTACCTCGACGTGGCCGGCCTGGAGCTGGGAGTTCAGCTGGTCGGCCGCCTGGCCGGCGGCGTCGAGCAGCCACAGGTGCGCGGCGGCCTCGAGAGAGGCGGCCACCCGCTGGACGACGGCGGCGTTGGCGGTGTCGCCCGCCGCGGCCTCGACCTCCCGTCGTACGGCGTCGAGGAGGGGTGCTGTCTGCATGACATCATGATGATGTCACAATGATGCGCCTGTCAAGCGTCGTACGACCGCGCCGCCCGGCAGACGGCCACCGCGAGCCCGACGACGAGCGCGAGGATCGCCGCGAACGCCTGCGCGGTGCCGCCGGTCACGACCGCGGAGCCGGACGGGAGCACGTCGGCGACGACGTGCGTGACGAACGCCGCGGGGAGCAGCGCCGCGAGGAAACCGACCAGGAACCCTTCGAGGGCCGCGCGCCACGGGACGCGAACCGGCTCGGCCGCCTTCGTGCGCGCTTCGATGAGGATGTCGTTGACAGTGGGCACGACAGGCTGCCTTCCCGGCCTCGCGCGGCCGGACACCTGTAGCGCTTGGCGAAACGGCCTGATGGTGGCCGAGCGTGACCGGCCGCGTCCCAGGTGAGCGCCTTCGCTCTGATCGGGGTGCGATCTGCGCTTTTTCCCCGCACGGCCCGCAACCCGGTTGC
>Ga0190268_10000015_pt1 | contig 83880 bp, 87 predicted proteins | sample Popmic249T_FD_133750 | JGI IMG/M metagenome (GOLD analysis project Ga0190268, IMG submission 133750) | Populus adjacent soil microbial communities from riparian zone of Blue River, Arizona, USA - 249 T | ecosystem: Environmental > Terrestrial > Soil > Riparian zone | place: USA: Arizona... | reverse complement strand
CTCCGGGCTCCCGCTGTTCCTAGGCTCGTACCCGATCACGCCGGCGTCGGACATCCTGCACGAGCTGTCCAAGCACAAGAACTTCGGCGTCCGTACGTTCCAGGCCGAGGACGAGATCGCCGCCGCGGCGAGTGCGCTCGGTGCCGCGTTCGGCGGGGCGCTGGCCGTCACGACGACGGCGGGCCCCGGCGTCGCGCTCAAGGCGGAGACGATCTCGCTCGCCGTCTCCGTCGAGCTGCCGCTCGTCATCGTCAACATCCAGCGCGGCGGCCCCTCCACCGGCCTGCCGACGAAGACCGAGCAGAGCGACCTGTTCCAGGCGATGTACGGCCGCCACGGCGAGTCGCCCATCCCGATCGTCGCGGCATACTCCGCCAGCGACTGCTTCGACGCCGCGATCGAGGCGTGCCGGATCGCGACGAAGTACCGGACTCCGGTGTTCCTGCTCTCCGACGGCTTCCTCGCCAACGGCGCCGAGCCGTGGCTGCTGCCGAAGCAGGAGGACCTGCCCGACCTCACCGTGCGCTTCACGGAGGGGCCCAACCACGGCGACGAGTTCTGGCCGTTCCTCCGCGACCCGGAGACGCTGGCGCGGCCGTGGGCCGTGCCGGGCACGCCGGGGCTCATGCACCGCATCGGCGGCATCGAGAAGGCGGACGGCACCGGCCACATCTCGTACGACCCCGCCAACCACCAGCTCATGTCCGAGCTGCGCCGCGACAAGGTGGCGGGCATCGCCAAGGACATCCCGCCGCTCGCGGTCGACGACCCGTCGGGGAATGCCCGCATCCTCGTCCTCGGTTGGGGATCGACGTGGGGCGGCATCCGGGCCGCGTGCCGGCGCGTCCGCGCGCAGGGCATCGACGTCGCGCAGGCGCACCTCAAGCACCTCAACCCGTTCCCCGCCAACACGGGGGACGTCCTCAAGGCGTACGACAAGGTGCTGATCCCGGAGATGAACCTGGGCCAGCTCTGGACGATGATCCGCGCGACGTACCTCGTCGACGCGCAGGGGCTCAACAAGATCCAGGGACGCCCGTTCACGGCGTCCGAGATCGCCGAAGCGATTACGGAGATGGCGCGATGACCGCGGTGGACGAGGGCACGGTCGCCCTCACCAAGAAGGACTTCACCAGCGACCAGGAGCCACGCTGGTGTCCCGGCTGCGGCGACTACGCGATCCTCGCGGCGGTCCAGTCGCTGATGCCGGAGTTCCACCGGGCGCCGCACGAGGTGGTGTTCGTCAGCGGCATCGGCTGCTCGAGCCGGTTCCCGTACTACATGAACACGTACGGCTTCCACACCATCCACGGCCGCGCGCCGGCGGTCGCGACCGGGCTCGCGGTGACGCGGCCCGACCTCGACGTGTGGGTCATCACCGGCGACGGCGACGCGCTGTCCATCGGCGGCAACCACTTCGTCCACCTGATGCGGCGCAACGTCAACCTCAAGATCCTGTTGTTCAACAACCAGATCTACGGCCTGACCAAGGGCCAGTACTCGCCGACGTCCGAGCTGGGCAAGGTCACGAAGTCGACGCCGTTCGGCTCGGTGGACCACCCGTTCAACCCGGTGTCTTTGGCGATTGGCGCCGAGGCGACGTTCGTCGCGCGTTCGCTCGACGTCGACAAGGCGCATCTCACCGAGGTGCTGCGGCGCGCGTACCAGCACCGGGGTACGTCGTTCGTCGAGATCTACCAGAACTGCAACATCTTCAACGACAACGCGTTCCTCAACATCACCGGCCGCGACACCCGCGACGAGTTCCAGATCCGCTTGAAGCACGGCGAGCCCATTCGTTTCGGCGCCGACGGCGAGCGCGGCGTGATCATGGGTACGGGCGGCAACTGCGAGGTCGTCGACGTCGCCGACGTGGGCGAGGGCGCGCTGCTCGTCCACGACGAGCACTCCGACAACCCGGGTCTTGCGTTCGCGCTGTCGCGGCTGGCGCACGGGCCTTCGAGCGCGACGCCGATCGGGATCTTCCGCGACGTCGAGCGGACGTCGTACGGCGAGGAGATGGACCGGCAGGTCGCCGCGGCGACGGCGACCAAGGGGTCCGGCGACCTCATGGCGCTGCTGAACAGCGCCGACACCTGGGACGTCACCTGAGGCTCGGCTTCCGCCGCAAGAAGGAGCCGCCGCCCGTCGCGCTCGTCGACGACGGCACGCTGACGGAGGTCGGGTCGGCGGTCGATGCCGCGGCCGGCGACGGCGCGGCGATCGACGCGATCGCGGCGTCGGGCGTGGACCTGACCGCGCCGGTGCTGCTGCGCCACGTCCTCCTGGTCAACGACCCCGCCGCGGCCGAGGCGCTCGCCGCGGCGGTGCGCGAGGACGGCTACGACGTACGCCTCGACACCCACGACGGCGGCTGGACGTGGATCGTGCACGCCGCCGAGACGGCCGTGCTGACGCCCGTGCACGCGGCGCGCGCGCGGGCGCGGCTGACGTCCCTGGCGTCGCGCCACGGCGCGGAGTACGAGGGCTGGCAGGCCGCGACCCCGTAGGACGAAGGCGCTGACCTGGGCTTTCTTTGACGCATGCCCTAGGGTTTCCCTAGCATGCCGAACGCCGTTCCGTTCTGTGGAGGATGCATGGCCTCGGGCACCCGACCGACTGGTGCGACGCTCAAGCCGATCGCGAAGGCGCACGGCGGCGTTCGCGCCTGTCCCGTCTGCAACGAGCGGCTGTCGACGTACAACCCCGGCCCCAACTGCTGGACCCACACCGTGGGCATCCCGTGGCGCGGTCCGACGGCCAAGCCCAAGTAGGCCGGTCCTCCTGCTCCCGTCCCTGACCCAGGCGCCCCCGCCTGGGTGTGACGACCCGTGCGTGCTCGACGTCCCGCTGACCGACATCGCGCGGGCCGGCATCCGCGTCCTCGTCGTCGTGCTGCTCGCCGTCATCACGGTGCGCGTCGCGCGGCGCGCCGTACCGCGGACGATCCGCAAGCTGACCGGCAGCGCCGGCGGTGCCCGCCTCGAGCAGCGCACGGCCACCCTGTCCGGAACGGTCGTCAGCGTCGTCGGCGTCATGGTGTGGGCGACGGCGTTCGTCACGGTCGTGGGCGCGCTCGGCTTCGAGCTGGGGCCGCTGCTCGCCGGCGCGGGCGTCGTCGGCCTCGCGGTCGGCTTCGGCGCGCAGCAGCTCGTCCGCGACGTCATCACCGGCTTCTTCGTGCTCGTCGAGGACCAGTACGGCGTCGGCGACACCATCACGGTCGGCGCCGTCAGCGGCACCGTCGAGTCGATGACGCTGCGGCTGACGCGGGTGCGCGGCGACGACGGCGTGCTGCACCACATCCGCAACGGCGACCTCGGCGTCGTCTCCAACTCCTCCCGCGGCTACCACGTCGCCTCCGTCGTCGTGCCGCTGCCCGCGGACGCGGACGCCTCGGCCGTCGCGGAGCGGGTGGCGGCCGCGATGGCGACGTTGAGCGAGGAACACGTCCTCGGCGACCTGTTGCTCGCCGAGCCGCAGGTGCTCGGCGTGACCGGCTTCCGCGACACGACGAACTCGCCGGTGCTCACGATCCAGGCGCGCGCCAAGCCCGAGGCGAAGTCACGGGTGCAGCGGGAGATCCTGCAGCGCGCGCTGGCCGCCGTGCCCGAGCCGCCGAAGCGGCGTACCGCCAAGAAGGGCTAGCAGCGGCTCTGCGCGGTGTCCCGCATCTCGGTGTGCGGCACCCGCTGGTACGCCCACGCGGAGAAGTCGCGCAGCGAGCCCCGCTTCGGTGCCTTGCTGCCGTAGTCCCGCAGCGGGACCCGGATGCGCACCTCGCCGGTCTTGGAGACGGTGCCGGTCGCGTGGAGGTCGGCAGTGCCGGTGACGTCCGCGTCGAACTCGACGAAGGTCGTCTCGTCAGGGATCGTCCGCGGGTCGTCGAACGGCGCGGCCGCGCGGTACGCCGTGAAGTAGTACCTCCGCTTGTGCGAGGTGACCTCGATGGACCAGCGGGCGTTGGCGGTGCCGCCGGCGGCCGTCCGGAGCACCGCGACGACCTCGGAGCGGCCGACGGTCACGTCGTAGCCGATGAGGTCGACGTGCGGGGCGTCGGCGGTGACGAGGCCGGCCAGCATCACGTCGCCGCGCGGGTCGGTGTGCGGGCAGGCCGCCGCGCCGGCGGACGCGGGTACGGCAGCGGCGGCGAGCAGCGCGCAGAGCAGCGCCTTCATCGGGTCCCCCTCAGGACGTCCAGGACTTCCGGATTCGACGCCGGGGTGCGCGCGACCTGCTCTCAGTCCAGCGCGAGGTCGGCCAGCAGGGACAGCCGCATCTCGGCGGGGATCGGCGTGCTGTCCGAGTAGTTCGGGTGGTCGACGACGAGCTCCGCGGGCACCGACGGGTCGCGGAACGCGTCGCGCTGCTCGTCGGTCATCGGGAAGCGCAGGTAGTGGACGGTCGCGGTGTAGTCCTCGCGCGAGCGGCCCTCCTCGCCGACGGCCTTCACGGCCGAGCCGCCGATCGTCAGCGAGAACGTGTGCTCGATGCCCGCCAGGCGCGGCAGCTCGTTCTTCAGCGTCGCCATGTCGGAGAACTCGAGGAACAGCGTCGCGGAGAGCTCGTTCGGCGAGGGCATGAGGGGGTTGTAGACGTCGAGCTCCTCGCCGATCTTCGCGAGGTCGGTGGTCTGCTCGACGAACACCATCTCCTGGATCTGGTGGCGCAGCGTGTCGCGGTTCTCGAACACGAGCGTCACGACGTCGCCGAGGTGGATGCGGCGCGTCTTCTTGAGCGCGATGGCGGCGGCGCGCGAGTCGGCCCTGCGGGCGCCGTACGCCGCGAGGTCGAGCTCGAGGTCGTCGATGGTGATCGGCTTCATGGGAGTCCTTACGCCTCCGGGCCGCGGGCCGGCCAGGCATCGCCCGGCCCGCGGTCCGAACGGCGGGTCACACGTTGGCGTTGAGGCCCTCGAGGCCCTTCTGGAACCGGCCGGCGTGGCTCTTCTCGGCGCGGGCCAGCGTCTCCAGCCACTCCGCGATCTCGTCGAAGCCCTCGTCCCGCGCGGTGCGCGCGAAGCCGGGGTACATCTCCGTGAACTCGTACGTCTCGCCGTCGATCGACGACTGGAGGTTGTCGGCGGTCTTGCCGACCTTGGAGCCGGTCACCGGGTCGCCGACCTCGGCGAGGAAGTCGAAGTGGCCGAACGCGTGGCCGGTCTCGCCCTCCGCGACGTCGCGGAACAGGCCCGCGATCTCCGGGTAGCCCTCGATGTCGGCCTTGCGGGCGAAGTAGAGGTAGCGGCGGTTGGCCTGGCTCTCGCCGGCGAACGCCTCCTTGAGGTTGTCGTGCGTCTTGCTGCCCTCGAGCGACGGCATCGTGTGCTCCTCCTAGAGCGTTGCGGTACGGGACTGGCAGGTCGGGCAGAGCCCGCGGAAGCGGAGGTCGTGTCCGGTGACGGCGAAGCCTGACACCTGGGCGACGTTCTCCGCGAGTCGCGGGGGGAGCGCGGCGTCGACGTCGGCGGCCGCGCCGCACTCGACGCAGACGACGTGGTCGTGGCGGGCGGTGTTGGCGTCGTAGCGGGCGGCGGCGTCGCCGAGCGCCAGCTCCAGCGCCTGGCCCTGCTCGACGAGCAGGTTCAGCGCGCGGTAGACGGTCGCGGCGCCGATGCCGGGGGACGTACGCCGGACGCGGTCGAGCACGTCCTGTGCGGTCGGATGGTCGTGCGAAGCCCGGAGCACGTCGAGGACGGCGCGGCGCTGCGGCGTGAGCCGGACGTCCATGGCGCTCCTCCCGGGGTCAGTGGTGAGAACGGTTCTCAGTATTGCCCCGGCCCGTCGCCCCCGCAAACCGGGGAACGGCGCCGTACGCGATAGCATCCGCGCGTCCCCTCCCGCCGTATGCGAAAGGTCCCGCTGCCTCGTGGCCACCGTCCTGGTCTACGCCACCGAGCCGGTCATCCGCGACCAGATCACGCTGTCCATCGGGCGTTCCCCGGGGGCAGGGGTGGACCTCACGTACGTCGTCACCGAGCACGCCGACGAGGTCATCGGCTACGCCGACAAGGGCGTTCCCGACCTCATGATCCTCGACGGCGAGGCGTGGCCGACCGGCGGCCTCGGGCTGTGCCGGCAGCTCAAGAACGAGCTCTCGCCGTGCCCGCCCGTCATCGCCCTCGTGGGGCGGCGCGACGACCGCTGGCTCGGGCAGTGGTCGCAGGCGGACGCCGTCCTCATGCACCCCATCGACGCGATCGAGCTGGCGCGCACTGTCGTCCGGCTGCTCAACCCCCCGGTCGCCGCGGCGGCCGCCGACAAGGAGCGAACGTGAACACCGAGGCATGGTGCGGGAACTGCGGCGAGTCGTTCCGGCTCGCGCAGGTCGTCGAGGAGGGGTCCGGCGGGCGCTGCCCCCGGTGCGGCATCGTGTTCTCCCACGAGTACAACGCCGTCGTCACCCAGTCGGCCGCGGCGCTCATCCAGGCGCACGCCGCGCTGGAGCACGCGCTCCAGCGGCTGACCGACATCGCGCCGTTGCTGCACGTCGACCGCGAGGCCCTCTACAAGAGCCTCGACGCGCACCTGTCGCGCTGAGCTCTATGACCGCCTGGCCCGGGGTGCTCTCGACCCTGCTGGCGGGTGCCGACCTCTCGCGCGACGACGCCGAGTGGGTCATGGGCGAGATCATGGAGGGCGTCGCGACGCCGGCCCAGATCGCGGGCTTCGCGATGGCGTTGCGGGCCAAGGGGGAGTCTGCCTCGGAGGTCTCCGGGCTGGTGGCGGCGATGCTCGCGCGGGCTCGTCCGTGTGTTGTGTCCGGGCCGGTGGTCGACACGTGCGGGACCGGCGGCGACCGCGCGCACACGGTGAACATCTCGACCATGGCCGCTCTGGTCGTGGCCGGCTCGGGCGCGCGGGTCGTGAAGCACGGCAACCGCGCGGCGTCGTCCACCTGCGGCTCCGCGGACCTGCTCGAGGAGCTGGGCGTACGGATCGACCTCCCGCCCGCTCTTGTCGCGGAGTGCGCGGCGGAGGCGGGGATCGCGTTCTGCTTCGCGCCGGTGTTCCATCCCGCCTTGCGTCACACCGGCGCGCCGCGGCGCGAGCTGGGCGTCGCGACCGTCTTCAACTTCCTGGGTCCTCTGACCAACCCGGCGCGCCCCGGCTTCCAGGCGGTCGGCGTGGCCGACGCGCGGATGGCTGGGGTGATGGCCGGCGTGCTCGCGGAGCGGGGCGCGTCGGCTCTCGTGTTCCGCGGCGACGACGGGCTGGACGAGCTGACGACGGCGACGACGTCGCGGGTCTGGGTCGTCGGTGGCGGCGAGGTGCGGGAGGAGTCGCTGGACCCTGCTGACCTGGGGGTGGCGCCGGCTCCCGTGGAGGCGCTGCGGGGCGGGGACGCGGCGTTCAACGCGGCGGTGTGCCGGTCGTTCCTCGGTGGCTCGCCGGGGCCGGTCCGGGACGCGGTGCTGCTCAACGCGGCCGCGGCGCTGGCGGCGTTGTCTCCCTCGGACTCGCCGGTTGCCGAACGGCTGGCGGCGACGCTGCCGGTGGCGGCGGAGGCCGTGGACTCGGGCGCGGCTCTGGCTGCCCTCGACCGCTGGGTTGCCGTGTCCACGCGCCTCGGCGGCCAGTAGAACGACCTCCGCGCGATCGGGGTGCGATCTGCGCTTTTTCCCCGCACGGCCCGCAACCGGGAGCCTTGTCCATCCTGACGGCGTGGTCGGCGCCGGGCTCAGTCGTTCTTTGAAGATCACTACGCGTGAGACCGGCTGCTGGGCTGCAGGGTTGGGCCGACGCGGGTCCGCGGGCGCCGCTCGTCCGGGGTCGACCGCCGTTCTGGTGGTGGTCCAGCGCCAAAGGGGCTCCCGCCCAGGACGATCCAGGCCCCGCGCGAGCCAGGATGGAAAGGGCTCCGGGTTGCGGACGTGTCACGCTCCGCCGTCACCGGGGGTGTCGCGGGCGGCGTTTCGCCGAGCCCCATCAGAGCGGGAGCGCGTACTCGCTCTCGGTGGTCGCCGGTGTGTGCGGCAGCGGCTGGGTCGTGCCGGTGGGCGTGAAGCCGATGCGCTCGTAGACCTTCCGCGCGGCGTCGTTGCCGTCGGTGGCCCAGAGCCTGACCTCGGGCGCGCCGGTGGCGCGGGCCCACTCGACGACGGTGCGGACGCAGGCGTCGGCGTAGCCGCGGCCGCGGTGCTCGGGGCGGGTCCAGACGCCGAAGACGTTGGGGACGCCGTCCTCGACGTAGCCGCCCGCGCAGGCGAGCCAGTCGCCGTCCTCGTCGGCGACGTACAGGACGGTGTCGTCGCTCGTGGCCATCGCGCGGGTGCGATCACGCCAGCGGTCGTCGTCGAACGCGACGGCGTCGGCGTACGTGCTGCCGAACGACATCGGCGCGTCCTTCAGCATCGCGAGCCGGAACTCGCGCCAGCGCTCCCACTCACCGGCGCCGAGGCGGCGGACCCGCATCAGTCGGTGTCCTCCATGCCGATCGCGAACGCCGCCTCGAGGTCGTGCCGCGAGTACGTGCGGAACGCGATGAGCGTCTGCGTGGAGAGGATGCCGGGGACCTTGTTGACCTGGCCGGCGATGACGTCGGCGAGGTCCTCGTGGGCGTTGACGCGGACCATCGCGACGAGGTCGACGTCGCCCGCGACCGAGTAGACCTCGCTGACGCCACTGATCTCGGAGACGCGTTCGGCGATCTCGGGGATCGCGTCGACGGCGGCGTTGATGAGGACGACGGCGGTGATCATGGCTACGACCCTACGACCCTCTCCAGGTAGACGACGTCGAGAAGCCGGCCGAACTTGCTGCCGACCTCGCGGAGCAGGGCACAGCGCTCGTAGCCCGCCCGCTCGAACGCGCGCAGGCTGGCGTCGTTCTCGGCGCAGACCACGGCGAGCAGCGCGTGGAGTCCGGCCTCGCGGGCGTGGTCGTCCACGAACGCCAGCGCCTCCCGCCCGAGTCCTCGGCCCGTATGACCGGGCGCAAGGTAGACCGTCACCTCGGCGGTGTCGCGGTAGGCGCAGCGTGACTTGAACGGCGTCACCAGCACGTACCCCGCGAACGCGCCGCCGTCCTCGACCGCCCACGCGCCGTGCCGCCCTGGCTCGCCACCGCTGGACTCCGCGGCCCACTCGTCCGGCGTCACCGGCTCCGTCTGGAACGTCGCCGTCGTCGTCTCGACGTAGTGGTTGTAGACGCGCGCGGCGGCCTCGTGGTCGGCGGGCAGCAGAGGTCGGATCACGCGAACATCCTGACGGGCTGGCTGACCGTACGCAGCGGCCTCCGGTCGGCGAAGGCCGCCGCCGGGTCGTACGCCTCCTCGAACATCCCCACCAGCCGCGTCGCGCCGCCGGCCGGCGACGACCACTCACCCTCGACGCGCACGAGGCGCGTGCCGGGCACGGCGAGCCAGCGCAGGATCGCCTGCATCTCCTCGCCCGTCGCGCAGGGCGTGGGCCCGGGGCCGACCACGGGCACGGTCTCGGCAGTCGCGACGAGCGCCTCGACGTGCGGGCGCGGGTCGATCCCCACGGGCACCGCGCCGGCCGCGACGAGGCGGCCGTGGCGTACGACGGCGAGGTGCCAGCCGCCGCGCGTGTCGGGCTGCGCGCCGACGAGCAGTGGCACCCGGGCCAGGGCGGTGAGCTGCTGGCCGCGCGCCGCCGCGCGCACGAAGGCCGCCAGCCGGTCGCGGTGCGCGGCGGCGTCCTCGTAGCGGTGCTGCGCGGAGAGGGTGTCCATGCGCACGGCGACGGCGCGGCGTACGGCCTCGGGGTCGGCCACGACGGCGGATGTGAACGCGGCGGCGTGGGCGGCGTACGACTCCTCGTCCTCCTCGCCGGAGCACGGCGCGCCGCAGCGGCCCATCTCGCGCAGCACGCAGGGCGCGACGGAGGTCGTCCGCGTGATGCGCATGGTGCACTGGCGGATGCGGAACGCCTCGTGCGCCGCCGCCCGCGCCAGCTCGGCCGCGCGCAGCGAGCCGAACGGCCCGAGGTACGTCGCGCCGTCGGCGGACACCTTGCGCACCACGGAGAGCCGCGGGAAGCGCTCGGTCGTGAGCTTGAGGAAGACGGCGCGCTCGGGGAAGCGGGAGCGGCGGTTGTAGCGCGGCTTGTGCTCGGCGATCAGCCGCAGCTCGCGTACCTCGGCCTCCAGCCCGTGGCTGCACTCGACGTGGTCGACCCGCTCGGCGCAGGCGACCATCTCGGCCATGCGCGTGCGCGGCTCGGAGGCGACGAAGTAGTTGCGGACGCGGGCGCGCAGGTCCTTGGACTTGCCGACGTAGAGGACGCGGCCCTGCTCGTCGCGGAACAGGTAGACGCCGGGCCGGTGCGGCAGGGCGTCCGCGAGGTAGCGCTTGCGGCGCTGCTCGGGCGACACCAGCGAGGAGAACGTCCGCAGCTCCTCCAGCGAGTGGACGCCGAGGTTGCCGAGCCGCTCGATGAGGCCGTGCAGCACGTCGGTCGTCGCCTGCGCGTCGGCAAGCGCGCGGTGGCACGGCGTGACCGCCGTACGGAAGACGCGGGCGAGGGTGGAGAGCTTGACGTTGGGCGCCTCGTCGCGGGTGAGCACGCGGCGCGCCAACGTGACCGTGTCGAGCGAGTCGAACGCCGGCCACTCGTGACCCGTACGGCGGCACGCGTCGCGGAGGAACGACAGGTCGAAGCCGGAGTTGTGCGCGACGAGCACCGACCCGCGCGCGAACTCGAGGAACGCCGGCACGACGTCCTCGATCCGCGGCGCGCCCGCGACCATGCCGTCGGTGATGCCGGTCAGCACCGCGATGAACGGCGGGATCGGCGAGCCAGGGTTGACCAGCGTCTGGAACTCGCCCTGCACGACCCCGCCGCGGACGCGTACGGCACCCACCTCGGTGATGGAGGAGGTCGCGGGGGAGCCGCCCGTCGTCTCGAGGTCGACGACGACGAACGTCGTGTCGCGCAGGGGAGTCCCGAGCTCGTCGAACGTGCTCTGGACCGCGGTCACCGTCATGCCTGGCGACGCTAGAAGGGGGGTGTGACAAGTTTGCGGCGCCGCGCCGACGGATGGTTCGCGAGCCCGGGCGAGGGCTCACCCGATGTTCTCCGACTACGTGCGGGAATAGGGCGCCGCGTGGCGCGGACACGCGCCACGGGCCTTGACGCATTAATGGCCCTTCGCTACGTTCTGCCGCCATCAGGTACACGTTGTCCTACTCGGCCCCCAAGGCCCGATGAACGCAACGAACGGGGGAACGTCCTTGCGTGCCATTTCCGCGGCTGCCCTAGGGGCAGCCGCTTTGTTGTGTCCGGCTACGCCAGTGTCAGCGTTCACGGTGCCACTCGGCATCGACGCCGTCGTCCATGTCGATCCGGACTTCACGGCCTGCGCCACGGTGACGGCTGATGACGGCACCGTGTTCGCCGGGACGTTCACCGCCGTCGGCTATATGCAAGGCCCCGGCACGAAGGCCGCGACGGTCCGCGGTGCCACTCCCGTCAGCGGCGCCGGTTTCTGGTACGGCTGCATCTCCGGGGCATATTCCGGAGCGACCGTGGGCGAGGCGAAGTACGTGCTGAACGCGCATGGCGAGACCGGTGACGTCGCCGTCGTCATCCAATGTGTAATCAACCGCGGGTCTTTGACGTGTGTCTGACACGCGCCGCCGTGACGGACACGGAGCAACGGCCGGAGTTCGCTTGATTCACCGCGATGGGGGAGTTGCCATGTGCCGGCTGCGAACGGCGTTGGTGCTGCTGTTGCCGGGCGTGCTGATGCTCCCTGCGCCGGCCACGTCTGCCGCGCCAGGCGTGACGATGGCGGGGGTCACGACGATCACCGGGACCCGGCCCGGGTACGCCGACGTTCGCGTGCCGCGCACGGTCACGGTCGACACGTCGTTCGACGGTGGCCGTGATCTCGCCGTGTCGGGAGCCGGTGCGCTCACGGCGTTCGTGCTGGTCGGCACCGACGCGCGTACGCGCGGCTTCACCCTCGCGGGCGGCGCCGCGGTGGTGAGCGGACAGGCCGAACGTTTCCTGATGCCGGTGCCGGAGTGGCCCGCTCTCGGCGGCGGGACCTACGAGGACACGAAGACGTATGCGAACTCCACGAAGCTGCCGGGGGGCTCGTACCGCCTCTATTACGTGTCCACGAGTCGCGGCGCCATCTCACTGCGCCTACCCGGTCTGCCTGGGCGCACCACTGTCCGGCCTGGCGGAAGGGTGACCGCGAAGGTCGCCCCGCCCGACCATGAGCTGACGGGCACACCCGCCCGCGAGAACGTGTTCGTCGCGTCCACGACCGAGAAGATGACACGGCGAGGGTTCGCGCTCCAGGTTCTGCATTCACGGCTCGAGGCCGAAGCCGCCTGGCAGCTGGTGATGTGTCACAACAATCCGGCCGAGTCGGCCGCGGAACCACTGCGCGACGCACCCGGTTGTCCTGCGGGCGAGAAGCACACCCTGGTCAATCATCGTTACCCCGGCATCGACCCGGACACGAAGATGTTCGTGCAGGCATATGCGGGCCTACCGGCCGGCGAACACGGTTTGAGCGCCATCTTCACGAACGAAGGGCGCGCCACCGCCATCGGTTACTCCACCTTATGGCTGGAGTACTGAGCAGACATTCCAAGAACGGGGGAACGACGTGCGCGGAGCTCTGACGCGCGCCGCAGTCGCCATCGCGCTGGTCGCGGTTCCGCTCTCCGAAGCGGGGGCGACGCGGGCGAGATTCGGCGCCGACGGCGCGATCACCGTCTACGACGACATGGGCGCTTGCGCGGTGCTGGAGTTCGATCAGCCCGTCACCGGAAGTGGCCAGCTCACGAGTGACGGGGTCGTCAACGGACCAGGCACGATCACCGCTCCCGTAGCGGGTGCCCAGCCCGTCGTGCTCGTCGGGGCGACGTCGTGGTACGGGTGCCTGCCGGACTCCTACGCCGGTGCGGCGACCGGGGCGGCGACCTACCAGCTGACCGCGACGACGACGGCAGGCGACTACGCCGAGGTTCTCGTGTGCACGGTCCGGCTCGGGTGGGTGACGTGCCGATGAGGCGGCGACTCCCGGCGGTCGTAGCGATCATGCTCGCGGCTTCGGCGGCGCCGGCGTTCGGCGTCGGCGTCAACGTCCGTGGCGGCCCGGTCGGCTACGACGTCGACGACACCGGTGAGGCCTGCTTCACGCACGTCACGAGGGGCTCGGTCCAGGCTGTCGCGACCGCGGTCGGGCTCGTCACGGTGGGGCCGCTCGAGGAGCTCATGACGATCCACACGACGCGGGGCACTCAGCCGACACGCATCACCGACGTCGCGGATCGGACGACGAAGGACTACGTCTTCGTCTGTGTCGGTGGCACCGGCCGCCGCGTGGTCGGGGGAAGCGTCGTGTTCACGTTCACCGCGCACGGCACGACGAGCGACCTCGCCGAGGTGCTGGTCTGCCGCTACACCTACGCCGGGCCGCACTGCACCTGACGTCAGTCCTCGGGGCTGGTCACGCGCACGCGGACGGTCGCGATCGTTCCGAACACCGCCACGAGCGCGGTCAGCACGGCGACGAGCAGACCCGCGGCGGGACCGGCGGCGACATGCGTGCCGGCACCGGCTACGGCACCCGCCCCGACACCCGCCAGAGCGGCGGTGGCGGCGCAGGTCCGTGCCTCGTTCAGGGACATCCGGGTCATCGGGGATCCCTCCCTTCCACCCCTTCGTTCTGCCCGCGCAACGGCCGCTCCTGCGCCGCCGCCGCGTGATCTGGCTCACAGGGTGAGAGGCTGCGGGCCATGACGGACGAGACGTTGCGCGACGTCGCCGCCGCGCTGGCCGAACGCCGCGCCGACGCGTTGCGCATGGGCGGCGACGACCTGGTCGAGCGGCAGCACTCCCTCGGCAAGCTGACGGTGCGCGAGCGCCTCGAGCTGCTGTTCGACCAGGGGACGTTCGTGGAGTCGGGGCTGCTGGCCGGCGCGGTCGACTCGCCGCAGTCGCAGGGCAAGCGCACGCCCGCCGACGGCTGCGTCACGGGCGTCGGCGAGGTCGACGGGCGCAAGGTCACGGTGATCGCGTACGACTTCACGGTCCTGGCCGGCTCGATCGGCCTGCACGGCGAGCGCAAGGCGGCACGGGCGCGCGAGATGGCGGTACGCCACGGCATGCCGATCGTCTACCTGCTCGACTCCGCCGGCGCGCGCGTGACGGAGTCGGTGGGGGCTGCGTTCGCGGGGGCGGGCGACCTGTTCCGCGAGCTGACGACGATGAGCGGCGCGGTGCCGCAGGTCGCCGCGATGATGGGCCCCTGCTCGGCGGGGACGGCGTACATCCCGGCGCTCTGCGACTTCGTGCCGATGGTCAAGGGCACGTCGTCGATGGCGCTGGCGGGCGTGCACCTCGTCCGCGCCGCGACGGGCGAGGAGGTCACCGAGGAGGAGATGGGCGGCAGCGCCGTCCATAACAAGATCAGCGGCGTCGCCGACCGCGAGGCGGCCGACGACCCGTCCTGCCTCGCGATGGTGCGCGACTACCTGTCGTACCTGCCGTCGAAGTACGGCGACCCTGTCCCGCTGCGTGCCACCGAGGACCCGAGTGACCGCCGGTGCGAGGAGCTGTACGACATCGTTCCCGCCGAGAACCGCAAGGCCTACGACATGCGCCGCGTCCTCAAGGTCCTCGCCGACGACGGCGAGTTCTTCCCGATGAAGCCCGACTGGGCCCGCTCGGTCATCACCGGCTTCGCGCGGTTCGGCGGGCGGACGGCGGGCGTCGTCGCGTCACAGCCGATGCACATGGGCGGCGCGCTCGACATGCACTCCGCCGACAAGGCCGCGCGCTTCGTCAACCTCTGCGACTCGTTCGAGGTGCCGCTCGTCTTCCTGGTCGACGTGCCCGGCTTCCTCGTCGGCAAGAAGGTCGAGCACGACGGCATCATCAGGCACGGCGCGAAGATGCTCTACAACGTCTCCGAGGCCACGGTCCCGAAGGTCACCGTGGTGCTGCGGAAGGCGTACGGCGCCGGCTACTTCGTCATGGCGGGGCGCGCGTACGAGGCCGACCGGCTGCTCGCCTGGCCGACCGCGGAGTTCTCGGTGATGGGGCCCGAGGGGGCGGTCAACATCCTGTTCCGCAAGCAGCTCGCGGCGGCCGGGGACGACGAGGCGCGCGAGGCGCTGCGCGCGCAGCTCGTGGCGGGGATCAAGCAGAGCATCGACCCGTACCTCGCCGCGAAGATGGGCTTCGTCGACGACCTCATCGACCCGGCCGACACGCGCCGGCACATCTGCCACGCGCTGGAGGTGTCCGCGGGCAAGCGGATTCTGCGGCCGCACCGCAAGCGCGGCGTCACACCGGTCTAGTAGCGAAACGGGGGCCGGGTGCACGGAGCGTGACCGTGGCTCGCTCGCCGGGCCACCCCTTGCCCGATCGGGGTGCGTTTTGCTCCTTTTCACCGCACGGACCGCAACCCGGAGCCTTTTCCCATCCTGACGTGCCGAGGCGCTGGGAGTACGCTCTGCCACCGGCGTTTCCGTGCTGGAACGCCATTCCGGAACCGTAGAACCCGGCCGGGCTCGCTCCGGGGCCGGTCCTGGGCGAACCTTGCACTTCAGGCGCCGGTCTCCCCGCGTGGCGATCTTCGGAGTTCGGCCGGCGAGACACCCGGCGGACGGTCGTGGACCCTCCGATGACCAACCACGATGGAAAAGGCTCCCGGTTGCGACGTGACGGCGGAGGCGTCACCGCGGGTGATCGCGGGTGCCGTTGCGCCAAGCCCTGCTAGTCCTTGGGCAGGTCGTCCAGCCAGTACGGGTGCTCGGCCGTGGAGTGCTCCCGCCGCCAGTACCGCACGCCCATGACCGTGAAGCGGACGGCGAAGTAGACGACGACGCCCAGCGCGGCGTAGAGGAACCAGGTGTAGAACGCGCCGAGGAACAGCAGGATCACGAACGTCGTCGCCCAGCGGGCGTCCTTGGTCGCCCACTCCTGCCCGACGTACTTCTTCCGGCGTCTCCACACGCGTCCATGATGCCCGGTTGGGCGCGACACGGGCCGGGGAGACACACTGTCGTCCCGCCCGGAGAGAGGATGTGGCCGTGCCCCGGCTGCCCGCGCTGATGTCCCCGACGTCGTCGGTGTTCCTGTACCCGGAGTCGCGCGACCAGCCGATGCACGTCGGCGGGCTGCAGCTGTTCACGACGCCCGAGGGCGCCGGCCACGACTACCTCACCAGCCTGTACGACGAGGCCGTCAGCACGACGGATGTCGCGCCGCTGTTCCGGCGCCGGCCCACGCGCGGGTGGAGCACGCTCGGGCAGTGGGCGTGGGCCGACGACGGCGAGATCGACCTCGAGCACCACATCCGCCACTCGGCGCTGCCGCGGCCTGGCCGCATCCGCGAGCTGCTCGCGCTGGTCTCGCGCCTGCACGGCACGCTGCTCGACCGGCACCGCCCGCTCTGGGAGACCCACCTCATCGAGGGGCTCGCCGACGGCCGGTTCGCCGTCTACGGCAAGATCCACCACTCGGTCATGGACGGCGTCTCCGCGCTGCGCCTCACCGAGCGCAGCCTCTCCCCGGACCCCGACGCGCGCGACGTGCCACTGCCGTACGCCAACCGCCCCCGCCGCTCCCGCAAGGACGACGACGGGCTCAGCCTGTCGTCGGTCGCGAACACACTCGGCAACGTCGTCACCGACGCCGTCGGCCTCACCCCGCGGCTGCTCTCCATCGCCGCCGGCTCGCTGCGCGACCAGGCCGCCGCGCTGCCGGGCCAGGCGCCGCGAAGCATGCTCAACGTCCCCATCACCGGCAGCCGGCGCTTCGCCGCGGACGACTGGGAGCTGGCCCGCATCCGCGCGGTCGGCAAGAAGGCCCGCTGCACGATCAACGACGTCATCCTCGCGATGTGCGCCCACGCGCTGCGCGACTACCTCATCGAGCAGGACGCGCTGCCCGACGCGCCGCTCGTCGCGATGACGCCGGTGTCGCTGCGGACGTCCGACGACGAGGACGACGGTGACGGCGGCGGCAACGCCGTGGGTGCCGTTCTCGTCAGCCTCGGCACGGAGATCGCCGACCCGGAGGCGCGGCTGCTCGCGATCCGCGCGTCGAGCAGGCAGGCGAAGGCGTCGTTGCAGGGGCTGTCGCAGCTCCAGATCACGGCGCTGTCGGCGGCGGTGCTCAGCCCGCTGCTCGTCAACCAGGTGCTCGGCGCGCACAGTGTCCTGCGGCCGGCGTTCAACCTCGTCATCTCGAACGTCCCCGGCCCGCAGCACCCCCTGTACTGGAACGGCGCGCGGCTCGACGGCATGTACCCGCTGTCGATCCCGCTGGCCGGCCAGGCGCTGAACATCACGATCACGTCGTACAACGGCCGCGCGCACTTCGGCCTCACCGGCTGCCGCCGCTCGCTGCCGCACATGCAGCACCTGCTCCACGGGCTCGACGAGGGGCTCGCCGCGCTCGAGAAGGCGTTCCACTAGATGCCGCGTCGCAAGACCCTGGTCGACGCGGTCAGGCGCCGCGCCGCCACCGACGCGGCCGGGCTGGCCGACGTCGACGCCGTCGTGCACTTCTCGGACGGCACCACCGAGGTGTCGATACGGATCGCGCACGGCACGGTGCACGTCCTCCCCGAGTCGGCCGTCCCGACGACGCGGATCAGCGCCGACCCCAAGACCCTCCTGAACGTCGTGGAGGGCAAGGAGAGCGGCGTCGCGGCGTTCCTCGACGGCCGGCTGAAGGTCGACGGCGACCTGTCGCTGTCGCTGCGGCTCGACGGCGTCTTCGCCGCGTCGGACGAGCGGCCCGCGCGGTTCCCGCGGTCGGCGATGGTGCAGGCGGGACGGACGCGGACGTTCCACCTGGAGGCCGGTCCCGCGGACGCGCCGCCGGTGGTGCTGCTGCACGGCCTCGGGGCGACCAACGCGTCGTTGCTGCCGACGCTCTGGGACCTCGCGGCCGACTACCGCGTCCTGGCCCCTGACCTGCCTGGACACGGCGCGTCAGCGGCGCCGTACGGCGCGTACGACGCCCGCTTCTTCGCTCGCTGGCTGGCCGCGTACCTCGACGCCGTCGGCGTCGAGACCTGCGTGCTGCTCGGCAACTCCCTCGGCGGCCGCGTCGCGCTGGAGGTCGCGCTGCTGGAGCCGACGCGCGTGAGCGGGCTGATCCTGCTGGCGCCGGCGGTGGCGTTCCGGCGGCTGCGGCAGTTCGTGCCCGTCGTACGCCTCGCGCGCTCGGAGGCGGCGGCGCTGCCGCTGCCGATGACGCGGGGGATGGCGCGGGTGACGTTGCGGCGGATGTTCTCGCAGCCCGCGCGGCTGACGGCGCAGTCGTACGACGCGGCGGCGGGCGAGTTCGTGCGCGTCTACAAGCGGGCGGCGTACCGCGTGGCGTTCTTCTCGTCGCTCAAGCAGATCTACCTCGACGACGCGTTCGGCGAGGAAGGGTTCTGGCGGCGGCTGCCGTCGCTGGCGCCGCCCGCGCTGTTCCTCTGGGGCGACCGCGACCGGCTCGTGCCGTCGGGGTTCGCGCGGCACGTCGCGGCGGCGCTGCCTGCCGCCCGGTCCGTGGTGCTGCCGGACTGCGGGCACGTACCCCAGTTCGAGCACCCCGACCGCACGCATCAGGAGGTGCGGGCGTTCCTCAGAGAGCTCGCTGGAACGGGAACGTCGCGGCGTACGCCCGCGCCCGGGGCGTGATACCGGGGTCGTCATTGGTCATTGCGGCAGAGACAGTCTCGGCGAGGTCCCAGCCGTAGGTGTCGGCGATCGACGCGATGTCGTACGCCGGGTCGCCGAGGTGCACCTGCGCCCAGTCGAGGACGCCGGTGAGCCGGGTCTCGTCGGCGTCCCAGCGGAGGTTGGCGCCGCAGAAGTCGCCGTGGGTCAGCGCCGGTGGCGGGGTGTCGAGCGCTCGTACGGCCGCGAACGCGTCGTGCGCCTCGGGTCCGCACAGCTCGGCCAGCTCGTCCCAGGTCCTGCGCAGCGGGGCGCGGGTGAGGACGCGTTCGAGGTCGGGCGTGATCGTCACGGCGGCGAGGCAGTCGAGGACGCGGGCCAGCTCGGCGGCGAACCGGTACGCCATCGGCCCGACGGCGTCGACGCTCGCCTTCGGGAGTGGCTCGCCTTCCAGGAACCGCTGCGCCACGAACGCCCGGCCCAGCGTGTTGTCCGAGCAGTCGACGAGCACCTCGGGGAGGACGACGTCGACCTTCGGGTCCGCGTCGTCGAGCTCGGCGAGGGCGGCGACCTCGCGAGGCAGCGCGTCGAGCGCCCGCTGCGTCCGCGGGAAGCGGAACGCCGCCTCCTCGCCCAGCAGCACGACGTCGTGGTCGCGGCCCTCGTGGAGGCGTACCGCCGCCCGCCCGAACGAGCCGGGCCAGGCGGTCGCGACGACGCCGACGTAGTCGGAGAGACGGGTGGCATCCGGCACGGGTGCATCATGGCGGATCGTGGTCCCCGACTCTCGTAACCCCGATGCAGTGGCCGCCGCCGGCCTGGCGCGGTCGGTGCTCGCGCGGTCCGGTCTGGACGCCGCCGCCCTGTCCGGTGCCGGGCTGCTCGACCCCGCCCTGCCGGACGTCGTCCGCGTCGAGGTGCTGCGTGAGTGCGGGCGGGCTGGGTGCTCGTTCGGGCTCTCGCTGGCTGGTGACGAGCTGGGGCGCGCGGCGGTGCTCGGCGGCGCGGGGGAGGCGCTGGCGGAGACCGGGATGGCGTACGCGAGCTCCCGGGTGGTCTTCGGGCGGCCGCTCGCGAAGATGCCGGTGCAGCGGTACGCGTTCGCGGCGGTGACGGCGTCCGTCGAGGCGGCGGTCGCGCTGGTGCGGCGGGTGGCGTCGGGCGCGGGGACCTCGCTCGACGCGGAGTCGGTGCTGCCGTTCGCGCTCGACGCCGCGTGGGCGGCGGCGGAGGCGGCGCTGCAGGTGCACGGGGGGTACGGCTACAGCGACGAGTACCCCGTCTCTGTCATGTGGACCGAGGTCGTCGCGGCGCGCGCTTCTCTGCTGTAACGCGGGGCGCGCTGCCGACGATGTCCCCGGCATGACGCGCCGTTTCGCCACGCTGCTGCTGCTTCTTGCCGGGTTCGTGTCGGTGCCGCTGCCCGCGGACGCCGCGACCGCCACCGTCACCATCGGCTCCTCGCTGTCGCCGAAGTCGCTCACCGTCGCGCCGGGGACCACGGTCACCTGGCGCAACAGCCACTCCGAGCGGCACCGCATCCGCACCACCAGCGCGCCGGTCGAGATCGACTCCGACGACCTCGAGCCCGGGGAGTCGTACTCGATCACGCTGCGGACGGCGGGGACGTACCGCTACGTCGACCACCGCGAGGAGGACGACTCGAACTACTGGGGGATCGTCACGGTCTCGTCGTCCGGCGGCGGGTCTGGCGGGGGCGGCACCGGCGGCGGTGGCGGCGGAACCGGTGGGGGCGGCACCACGGCGCCGGCCAGCGGCACGGTGACGATGGCCGGGCGGGCGTTCTCCCCGTCGTCCATCTCGGTGCGCGTCGGCGGCACGATCACGTTCTCGAACAACGACGACGACGAGCACACCGTGACCGCGAACGACCGCTCGTTCGACTCCGGCGTGCTCAACGCGGGCGGCCGCTACACGCGGACGTTCCGCACCGCGGGCACGTTCCGGTACTTCTGTGCGATCCACACCGACATGACCGGCACCGTGACCGTGCCGTCGGCGAGCGGCGCCGTGCCCCCGCCCGCGCCGGCGGCCCCGCGTCCCCCGGCTGCCGCGCCCGCCCCGCCACCGGCGCCTCCGGTGCGCGTGGCGGGCAAGCCGGCCGCCGTCCGCGTCAACGTGATCGACTTCGGCTACACGCCCGCCCGCGCCACCGCGCGCGTCGGCGACACCGTCTCCTGGGTCAACGTCGGCGCCGCGCCGCACACCGTGACGCCGTCGGGCGGCGCGCCGTTCGGTACGTCGATGCTCGCGGCGGGGGCGACGTACCGGTGGTCGCCGACGAAGACGGGGACGTGGTCGTACGTCTGCGCCTTCCACCCGCAGATGACCGGCACCCTCGTCGTGCTGCCGAAGTCCGCGGCGGCCCCTCGGAACGCACCGGCCGGTGCTCCCGCGCCCGCGGTGCGTACCTCCCGCTCTCCCACGGCGGCGGCGTCGTCACCGGTCGTGGCGGCACCGGGATCGGGTACGCCCTCGCCCGGCGCCGCGCGGTCGCGGTCGATGGAGCCGGTGTCGGCGAGCAGCCCGCTCGTCGCGTGGTCGCTGTGGGGCGCGCTGGGGCTGGTGACGTTCCTCGCACTGGCCTGGTGGCGCGGCCGCGAGGTGGCCGGGGACGCCGCGCCGCGCGGGTAGGCTCGGGCGCGTGCCCGTCGCGCCGCCCACTGCCGAGACCCGCTGGCGCTGCGTCGCCTGCGGCAACCTCACCCGCTTCGACGTCGTCCGCACCCGCAGGCTGCGCGATTACGTCCACGCCGACCTCGCCGGCGACCCCGTCGTCGAGGAGTCCGAGACGCTGTCGGACGTCGTGGAGCACGTGACCTGCCGCTGGTGCGGCGCCACCGACCAGGTCGAGCTGGTGCCGCGCCCCGGAGTGGCGGAAGCCGCGGCGGCGCCGCCCGTCGTCCCGTGAGCGAGCCCGGATCCTCGCCCGGTCCCGGTCCCGGTCCCGGTCCCGGCTCCGGTCCCGGTTCCGCGCCCGGCCTGCCCCTCGCCGGCCTCAGGGTCCTCGACCTCTCCCGGCTCCTCCCCGGCGGGTACGCGACCCTCCTCCTCGCCGACCTCGGCGCCGACGTGCTCAAGGTCGAGGAGCCGGGCAAGGGCGACTACCTGCGCTGGATGCCGCCGTACGCCGCCACCGGCGAGGGTGCCATGCACCTCGCCCTCAACCGCGGCAAGCGCTCGCTCACGCTCAATCTAAAAATGTCACAGGGCCGTGATGTCCTCAGGAGGCTCGTCCGAGACGCGGACGTGCTGATCGAGTCGTTCCGGCCCGGGGTCATGTCCCGGCTCGGAGTGGGCTGGGAGGTGCTATCGGCAGACAACGAGCGGCTGATCTACGCCGCGATATCCGGATACGGCGCGGACGGTCCGTACGCCCAACGCGCCGGGCATGACATCAACTACCTCGGGTACGCCGGCGCGCTGTCGTTCAGCGGTCACCCCGAGACCGGTCCGTGGCAGCCAGGGCTGCAGATCGGCGACCTCGGCGGTGGCGGCCTCATGGCAGCCGTCGCGGTCCTCACCGCGCTGCACGTGCGGGAGCGGACGGGTACGGGGCAGTTCTGCGACGTGTCGATGACCGACGGCGTGCTGTCGTGGCTGACGCTCACGGCGGGGGCGTTCGCGGCGACCGGCGTGCCGCCCCGCGTCGGCCGGGAGACGCTCAACGGCGGCCTCGCCTGCTACGGCGTCTACCGGTGCGCGGACGGCCGGCACCTGACGGTGGGCGCGTTGGAGCCGCAGTTCTTCGCCGCCCTGTGCGGAGCGCTCGGCCTCGACGAGCTGGTGCCGTGGCACCTCGACCCCGCGCGGCAGGCGGAGCTGCGCGCGCGGCTCGAGGCGGTCTTCGCGACGCGGCCACGCGACGAGTGGCTCGACCTGCTCGTGCCCGCGGACTGCTGCGTCGGGCCGGTCAACGACCTCGCCGAGGCGTACGCCGACCCGCAGGTCCGCGCGCGCGGCATGGTGGCCGAGCAGGCGCTGGCCGACGGGACGCCGTTCGCGCAGGTCGGGGTCGTGCCGCGGCTCGCGGACACGCCGGGACGCGTCGGCGCGGTGGCATCGCCGCTCGGCGCCGACACCGACGACGTGCTGGCCGCGGCCGGGTACGACGCCGACGAGGTCGCGGCGCTGCGCGCGGCAGGTGCCGTGTGAGCGAGGGCGGCGTCGCCCTGCCCGAGGCGGCGCGGCAGCGCGTGCTCGCGTACGCCTCGACGGCGCTCGGCGCGCTGGAGCCTGCCGACGTGCCGCCGACGCTGAAGCGGTTCGCGTCGTTCACGCCGGCCAAGCGCGCCAAGCTGGCCGGGCCCGCGCTGGCGACGGTCGTGGACGCGATGCCGGCGTTCCGGCAGGTCGTCGCCACGGTCGCGCAGCGGCACCAGCCCGAGCTGGCCGAGGCACTGGAGGCGGGCACCGCGCCGGCCGCGGCCGACCCGGCGGAGGTGGCGGCGCTCGCGTACCTGCTGCGCCCCGAAGGCTGGGAGGAGCACGTCGCCACGGCCGCCGCGCGGCTGGCCGACCGCGCCGCCGAGGCGCGCGCGGGGGAGGAGGCCGCCGAGGTCGAACGCCTGCGCGCCGAGGCCGCCGACGCCCGCCGCGCGGCCAAGGCGGAGCAGGAGCGCCTCCGCGCCGAGGTCGCCGCGCTCAGGTCCGAGCTGGAGGCGGCCCGTCGTGCCGCGCGGACGGCCGCCGACGGCACCCGCCGCGCCGAGGCCGCCGCCGCGACCGCCGCCGCCGACCTCGCCGCCGCGCGCGAGTCCGCCGCCAAGGACGCCGCCACGGCCGAGTCCGCCGCCAGGCGCGCCCGCACCCGCATCGCCGAGGTGGAGAGCCAGCTGGAGGCGGCGCGCAGGGCGGGGCGGGAAGGGCGCTCGGAGGACACGATCCGCCTTCGCGTGCTGCTCGACGCGCTGGTCAACGCCGCCGCCGGCCTGCGCCGCGAGCTGGCCCTGCCGCCGACCACCGACCGGCCTGGCGACCTCGTCGCGCAGGGCAGCGCCGGCGCGGCGGGCTCGCAGGCGCGCGGGCTGGGGCCCGGCGACGCGCCGTACCTGGAGGCGCTGCTCGGCGCCCCCACCGCGCACCTCATCGTGGACGGCTACAACGTCACCAAGACCGGCTACCCCTCCCTGTCCCTGGAGGAGCAGCGCTCGCGGCTGGTCGCGAGCCTGCGTGCGCTCGCGGCGCGAACGGGGGCGGAGGTGACGTGCGTGTTCGACGGCGCGGCCGCGGCGACGAGCGCGCCGCTGGGCTCGCGCCAGCTGCGCGTGCACTTCACCCCGCCGGGCCGTACGGCGGACGAGGCGATCGCGGCGTTCGTCGCGGCGGAGCCGCCAGGCCGCCCGCTGATCGTCGTGTCGTCGGACAAGGAGGTGGCCGACCGTGCCCGGCGCGCGCAGGCGACGCCCGTGCCCTCGGCGACCCTGCTGGCCCTCCTCGGGAGGTAGCCCCGCCGAAAAATGTCACAGGGGGGTTCTACGGTTTCCCCAGACGACATCGGGAGGCCGATCGTGACCGAGTTCCTGCGTGCACCACTGCACGTCCTGCCCAGCGAGTCCGGGTGCGTGATCGACTGCGACACGTGCACCGTCCGCGGCGCCGCGTGCGCCGACTGCGTCGTGAGCGTCATGCTCGGCGGCCCGCCGGAGACGGTGGAGCCCGAGGAGGAGCGCGCCCTCGGCGTGCTCGCCGGGATGGGCCTCGTGCCGCCGCTGCTCATGACCCCGCCCACGGCCGCGTCACCTCCGGACGACCCGGCCGTTGAGCCAGGGTGAAGGCGCCGCGAGGGCGGCGGGGTTGATCCCGCCGAACGCCACTCGGTAGCCTTTGACCGGTTCCGTACGACCTGCCGCCCAGCCAGGGCAGCGGTACGGAGCACCGCCGAGTCCTAGGCGCGTGCCGTTGGCGCGTGCCCGGGAGCCGGGGAACCACGTTCCTCGGGGTGAATCGGGCACCCGTACGCCCTCCCAGGGGTGTGCCGCCCGTAGGGCCATCTTCCGGCCCGAACCCGTCAGCTCACCCGGTAGGCGGCCGTGGAAGAAATGGAGAGCCGCCGCCTTGGCGACCCCCCGCAGCAACCCCCGCACGTCCCGTTCGTCCCTTCCCGGCACGCTGAGCACCCGCGGCACCCGCGCCGTCGGCGTGCTGCTCGCGACGCTGCTGGCACTCGTGCTCGTGCCATTCTCCGGCGCCAGTGCCGACCCGACGCCGACCCCCGCGCAGGCGCGCCGCGAGCTGGCCCGCCTCGAGGCCGAGGTCGACAACGCCGTCGAGGACTACAACGACGCCCGCATCGCCCTCAAGAAGGCGCAGCGCAGCGCCGCCGCCGTCCAGGCGCGCGTCGACCGCGCCGCCGCCCGCGTCGCCGCGCTGCGCAAGCAGATGGGCCGCTTCGCGTCGGCCGCGTACCAGTCCGGCGGGCTCGACTCGTTCGTCACGCTGATGTCGACGAGCAACCCCCAGACGTTCCTCGACCAGGCCACGACGCTCGACCAGATCGCCCGTGACCAGGCCGGCGACCTCCGCGAGCTGAAGGCGGCCTCGCACGCCCTCGCCGCGCAGGAGGCCGAGGCCAAGGCCGCGATCGAGGCCACCAAGGCCGTCGAGCGCCGCATGGCCGCCGTCCGCAAGACCATCGAGGCCAAGGTCGCCCGCCAGCAGCGGCTCGTCGAGATCGCCGAGAGCGCGGCCGACGCCGCCGCCGCGCGTCACCGCGCCGGCAGCGCCCGCGCGAGCCGCTCGGCCGCGCCGCGCGTCTACTACAACGGCCCCGCGTCGGGCCGCGCCAAGATCGCCGTCGCCGAGGCGTACCGCCAGCTCGGCAAGTGGTACCAGTGGGGCGCCGCGGGCCCGGACCGCTTCGACTGCTCCGGCCTGACGATGTGGGTCTGGGGCAAGGCCGGCGTCTCGCTGCCGCACTCCAGCCGCATGCAGATCGGCTACGGCCGCCGGGTCCAGCGCAGCGAGCTGCTGCCGGGCGACCTGGTGTTCTACGGCAGCCCGATCCACCACGTCGGCATCTACGTCGGCGGCGGCCGCTACATCGCCGCCCCGCACACCGGCGCGCAGGTCGGCTTCCGCGACGTCAACCGCGGCGACTGGGCCGGAGCCACACGCCTGTAAGCGCGTCGCCTTGTCGGCGCGACCGGCGGCGCGGGATCATGCGTTGCCGGTCATTCCGGGCGGCGACACCGAGCGAGGCGAGGGGTACGAGCGCGTGCGCGAACTCCACGTCGTCGCGCTCAGCTCCGACGGCAAGCACCTGGTCGTGACCCCGACGAAGGGGTCGCTCAAGGGCGCGTACCTCCTCCCGGTCAACGCCCGCCTGCGCAAGGCGCTCAACGGCGAGCTCAACCCCAAGCCCAAGCCGGCGAAGGCCGAGCCGGAGCCGGCCCCGCCGCCGAAGCCCGCCGCCGAGAGCCGCCTCACGCCCGCGCAGATCCAGGCGCGGCTGCGCGCGGGCCAGACGCCGGAACGCGTCGCGCGCAGCGCCGGGGTCCCCGTCGACAGGGTCACCCGCTTCTACGGCCCCGTGCTGTCGGAGCGCGCGCTCGTCCTCGACGCCGCCCGCGAGGGCGTCCTCACCCGCGCCCGCCTCGGCGCCAGCAAGGCCCCGCTCGGCCCCGCCGTCAACGCCAACCTCGCCGCCAAGGGCCTCCCCGCCCCGTCGAACGACGACTGGACGGCGTTCCGCAAGCCCGACGGCAGCTGGGTCGTCTGCCTCACGGTGGCCGCCGCGCGCGGCAGCAGGCGCGCCGAGTGGTCGTGGCAGCCCGCCACGAAGGCCCTCGCGCCGCTGAATCCGTACGCCGCCGCCCTCGGCCACGTCGACAAGCCGGTCACCAAGCCGAGGACAGGGCTGCGGCGGCGGTGAGAGCCCGCACCATGACGGCCGCCGCGCTGGCCGCCGTGCTCGTCCTCACCGGGTGCGGGAACGGTGGCGACCCGCCCGAGCGGCCTGTCGTCACGCAGTACCTCGAGGACCTCTCCGCCGCGATCGAGGGCCTCAACGCCGCCCGCGCCCGCCTCGCCGAGGACGCCAACGCCATCGGCGCCGCCGCCGCCGCGCTCGACGACGTCGACGACGTCGCGATCGACGGCAACCGCGACGCCGCCCGCAACCGCCGCCCCGCGGCCGACCGCGCGATGCCCAAGGCGAGCGCCGCCGCGCGCAGGCTCAACCGCGACGTCGTCACGTACCGGCGCTCGGTCACCGCGCTGGACGAGGCACGCGACCCGAGCCTCACCGCCGCGCAGGACCAGGCGATCAGGGACGTCGTCGCGGAGGCGCGCAAGGAGGTGGCGCAGCTCAAGTCGTACGCCACCGTCATCGCGTCCGTCTGGCCGCGCTACGAGCGCTACGACGAGAACCAGAAGCTCTGGCTGCTGCGCTCCTCCGGCGGCTGGTACCGCGACACCAAGGAGGCGGCGGGCGGCTACGCCGTCCTCAACGACCGCGCGGTCCTCGCCCGCGACCGCCGCTCGCTGTCGAGCGCGGACGAGAAGCGGCTCGCCGCCGCCCGCGGGGCCGGCGACGCCATCGCCGCGGCACGCGGCGCGCTGGCCGCCCTGCTCGGTTGAACGCACGTACGATCCGCCCCGTGGACGGAACCGGCCCGCGGCGGCCCCGGTGGGCGCGCGCGCTGGTGGCCGGGTTCGTGGCGTTCGAGCTCGTGGCCGCAGGCGTGCTGGTCGCCCGCGACACCGACGATCCGGTCACGACGACCGGCGCGAAGCCTGCCTCGGCCGGCCCCACCCCGGACCGGCCCCGGCAGGGCGCCGCCGACCGTTCGGCCGTCGTCCGGGCCAACGCCGTCACCGACCTGCTCGAACGCCGCGCCCGCGCGATCCGCCGCCGCGACAGGACCTCGTTCACGGCGACTCTCGACGTGACGCAGCGCGCGTTCGTGACACGGCAGCTGAAGCTCTTCGACGCGCTGGCCGAGGTGCCGCTGGCCGAGTGGCGGTACGACCTCGTCACCGCCGACGAGGCCACGCCGCCCCAGCGGAAGTACGGCGCCGCCGAGACCTGGGCTCCGCGCGTCACGCTGCGGTACCGGCTGACCGGTTACGACACCAGCGCGACGGCGGCCGACCAGTACCTCACGTTCGTCCGCCGCGGCACCCGCTGGCTCGTGGCCGACGACGCCGACTTCGACGAGGACGGGCGGCGTACGGCGCGCGACATCTGGGACTTCGGCCCGGTGTCGGTCGTGCGCGGCGTCCGCAGCCTCGTCCTCGGGCACCCGGGGCAGCACTCGTTCCTCCGCGACGTCGCCCGGCACGCCGACGACGCCGTGCCGCGGGTCAGCCGCGTGTGGGGGACCAGCTGGTCGCGCAAGGTCGTCGTCGTCGTGCCCGCCACCGACGACGAGCTCGGCGCGATCATCGGCGACGACGGGGACCTGTCGCGCATCGCCGCGGTCGCCGTCGCGGAGCTGCCCGGCGACACCGGCAACCGCCCCGTCGGCAACCGCGTCATCGTCAACCCGCCGAACTTCCGCCGCCTCGGCAACCTCGGCCGCCGCGTCGTCCTCACCCACGAGGTCACGCACGTCGCGACCCGCGACGACAGCGCCGTCGGCGTCCCGACGTGGCTGGTCGAGGGGTTCGCCGACTACGTCGGCTACCTCGGCACCGGCCTGTCCGCGCGTGCCATCTGCCAGGAGCTCGCCGCCGACGTACGAGCGGGTCGCGCGCCGCGCCAGCTGCCGCACGACGGCGACTTCGACGGCGGCAACGACAAGCTCGCGCAGGCGTACGAGTCGGCGTGGCTCGCCGTCCACCTCGTCGTCGAGCGCGCGGGGGAGGACGGCCTCGTCGACCTCTACCGCCGCGCCGCGACCCGCCCGCTCCCCGAGGTGCTGAAGGACGTCACCGGCCTCACTGTCGAACGCTTCCTCGTCCAGTGGCGCGCGTACGTCAAGGCGACCCTCGGGTGAACGTCCCCCGCCTCCCCGCGCTCGTCGCGTTCCTCGCGCTCGGCCTGCTGCTCGTCGTGCTGCTCGCGCTGACGACACCGTGGAACCCGTTGGGCGCCAACGCTCCCAAGGTCGCGACCGATCCGTCCCGCGACTTCACCGCGGCGCAGCTCGCGAAGGAGAACGCGTTCCACAACGCGCTGCGCCCGTGGAGCCTCACGTCGCTCGCGCTCGGCCTCGTCGTCGCGGCCATGCTCGGACTGACGCCGCTCGGCGCGCGCGTCGTCACCGCCGTCGGCCGCGGCCCATGGCCGGTGCGGGCGGCGCTCGGCGGGCTCGCCCTCTCGCTCGTACCGATGCTCGTCACGCTGCCACTGGACGCGAAGTCGGAGACCGTCCTGCGGCGGTACGGCCTGTCCACGCAGACGTGGGGCACCTGGGCCGTCGACCGGCTCAAGGTCGCACTCGTCGGCGCCGTGCTCCTCGTCCTCGTCGTGGTCGGCATCGTCGGCCTGGCTCGCATCGCGCCGCGGACGTGGTGGGCCTTCGGCGCGCTCGGCGCGGCCGTCCTCGTCACGGCGGCGAGCTACGTCTTCCCGCTCGTCGTCGAGCCGCTCTTCAACAAGTTCACGCCACTGCAGGCCGGCACCCTCAGGACCGAGCTGCTCGACCTCGCCGACCGCGACGGCATCCCCGTGAAGGAGATCCTCGTCGCCGACGCGTCGCGGCGGACGACGGCCCTCAACGCGTACGTCTCCGGCATCGGCAACACCCGCCGCATCGTCGTCTACGACACCCTGCTGGAGAAGGGCACGCCCGCCGAGGTACGCCTCGTCGTCGCGCACGAGCTCGGCCACGTCAAGACGCACGACGTCCGCAACCAGACGCTGCTCGGCGCGCTCGCCGCGGCGGCGTCGGTCTGCGGGCTGTTCCTGCTGCTCACCAGCCGCCTCGTGGCGCGAGCCGGCGCGGAGGCCGCTTCCGACCCGCGCGCGCTCGGCCTGGTGCTCTTCGCGGTCGCGGCCGCGACGTTCCTCAGCAGCCCCGTGCAGACGCTCGTCTCGCGCCGGGTCGAGGCGCGTGCCGACGTCCACTCGCTCGACCTCACCGGCGACCTCGACGCGTTCGTCGAGTCGGAGAAGACGCTCGCCGTCACGAACCTCGGCGACCTCGACCCCCACCCGCTGCTCTACACGTGGTTCTGGACGCACCCCACCAGCCCCGAGCGCATCGCGCTCGCCCGCGCCTGGGCGCAGCAGGCCGGCCGATGAGGACCCTCGTCGTCACGAACGACTTCCCGCCGCGCCCCGGCGGCATCCAGCAGTTCGTCCACGCGCTCGCCTCGCGGCTGCCCTCCGACGAGGTCGTCGTCTACGCGCCGAAGTGGAAGCGCGACGCGCTCTTCGACAGCGAGCAGAAGTTCCCCGTCGTACGCCACCCGACGTCGTTGATGCTGCCCGTCCCCGACGTCCTCAGGCGCGCCCGCGAGATCGCGCGCGCCGAGGGCTGCGACACCGTGTGGTTCGGCGCCGCCGCGCCGCTCGGCCTGCTCGCCGAACGACTGAAGAGGACCGGTGTGCGCCGCGCCGTCGCCTCGACCCACGGCCACGAGGTCGGCTGGGCGCGGCTGCCCGCCGCCCGCCAGGTGCTCCGCAGGATCGGTCGCCAGGTCGACGTCGTGACGTACCTCGGCGGCTACACCCGCTCGCGCCTCGAGCCCGCCCTCGGTCCCGGCGCGACGCTCGCGCAGCTGCCGAGCGGCGTCGACACCGACGTGTTCCACCCGGGGGCCGGCCGCGAGGACGTACGCCGCCGCCTCGCGCTCGCCGACCGGCCCGTCGTCGTCTGCGTGTCGCGGCTGGTGCAGCGCAAGGGCCAGGACGTGCTCATCCGCGCGCTGCCCGCGGTCCGCCGCGCGGTGCCCGGCGCCGCACTGCTCGTCGTCGGCGGCGGCCCCGACATGCCACGGCTGCAACGTCTCGCGGCCGAGACCGGCGTCGCCGACGACGTACGGTTCACCGGGTCGGTGCCCTGGCAGGAGCTGCCCGCGCACTACGCGGCGGGCGACGTCTTCGCGATGCCGTGCCGTACGCGCCTCGGCGGTATCGACGTCGAGGGCCTCGGCATCGTCTACCTCGAAGCCGCGGCTACGGGCCTGCCCGTCGTCGCCGGCGACAGCGGGGGAGCGCCCGACGCGGTGCTCGACGGCGAGACCGGCGTCGTCGTCGACGGCCGCGACGTCGAGCGCGTCGGCACCGAGGTCGCCGCGCTGCTGGCCGACCCGCGGCGCGCCGCCGCCATGGGCGCGCGCGGCCGCGCGTGGGTCGAGGAGGCATGGCGCTGGGACGTCCTCGCCGACCGGCTCCACGGCCTGCTGACCGGATGACCCGCGCCGAGGCCGCCGTCCTCACCGCCGCCGCGTGGGTCGCGGCGGCCGCGACGGCCTCGCTCGTCCTCGCCGTCGCGGGCGTGCACGAGATCGCGCCGTACATCGTGGGCTTTCTCCTGGTCCTGGCGCTCGCCGCCGGCACAGCGCTCGTACGCCGCTCCGCACCCGACCGCACGGGCGCGCTGCTCGCCCTCGGCGCCGTCGTGCTGGGGGGCGTGATGTTCACGCCGGCGTACCCGTACGGCAGCAGCGACCGCGACCCCGGCGTCTACACGTACGCCACCTATGCCATCGCGCGCACCGGCTCGGCGTACGTGCCCGACCCGCTCGCGCACCCGCCGGCCGGGCTCGACACGATCCTCGACGAGCAGCGCGTCCCCGGCCTGCACCCGACGGGCGACACCGCGCTGCCGGGGTTCTTCCTGACGGAGCCGGCGTTCGGGGCAACGTTCCAGCGCGTCGGCGGCGACCTCGGCCGCGCGCTCATGAACCCCCTCGTCGGCGTCATCGCGCTGGCCGCGCTGGGGCTGTTCGTACGCCGCCTGGCAGGCCCGCTCGCCGCCGCCATCGCGATCGCGCTGCTGGCCGGCAGCATGATCCAGGTCTGGCAGGCGCGCGTCCCAGGCCCCGAGATGCTGGCGCAGGCGGGCATCGCCGGCGCGCTGCTCGCCGCCGCCGTCGGCCGCGAGCACAGAGCCGCCGCAACGCTCTCCGGCGTCCTCACGACGTTCGTCCTCGTCGCCCGTCCCGACGGCCTGCTCGCGGTGCTGGCCGGCCTCGCGTTCGGCTGGAGGTCACGCCACTACGTGCTCGGGCTCGCCGCGGCGGCACCGGTCGCGCTGTGGCAGACGTACGCCGTCGCCGGTGACTACGCCGCCCGCAACGGCATCCCGCCGTGGTGGGTCCTGTTCTGCCTCGTCCTCCTCGCGGTCGCGGGCGCGGAGGCGTTCCTGCGGTGGCCGCGCGTGCCCGGCCCGCGGCTGCTGCTGGGCGGCACGCTGGCATTCGTCGCGCTGCTGCTGCTGCGCCAGGTCCTCTCGCCCGACCCGCCGCCGCTGCGGGGCGGCGCGGCGCCCAAGGGGTACGCCCCGTACACCCTCTCCCGCATCGCCGGCCTGGTCACCTGGCCGGGCCTCGCGCTGAGCATCGCCGGCGTGTACGACGCGGCCAGGCGCAACGCGTGGCTGCTCCTGGTCCCCGCCCTCCTCGGCGCGCCGTACCTCGTCGACCCGCGGATCAGCCCGGACCTGATGTTCTGGGGCAGGCGGTTCGTGCCGATGCTGCTGCCCGGCGTCGTCGTCCTCGCCGCCGTCGGGGCGACCGCCGCGCTGCGCCACCGGCGTGCCGCCCCGCTCGCCGCCCTGGCGCTCGGCGTCGCGGTGGCGCTGCCCTACACGCAGTCGGTCCCGCTGCTCTTCCACCGCGAGTACGACGGCACGCGCGAGGCGGCGCGCATAGCCGCGGACGCGTCACGCGGCGAGCAGGCGATCTACCTCTGGGTACGTCCCCGCGCCGAGTGCTGCGACGAGCCGGCCTACCTCTACGCGGGCGCGGTCTGGCTCCGCTACGGCAAGGCGAGCATGACCATGCACCCCGACGACGCCGAGCGGCAGGCGGGAGCGGCGCTGGCTCTGGGCCGGCCGGTGCTCGTCGTCGCGGAGGGCACGGCGCCGCCGTTCGCCGGGCTGACGGCGGTCGCCCACGACCGGCGCACGGTCCCCGTCTGGGAACGTGGCGGCCTCACCCGGCCCGACAGAGCGCGGCGGGTGCCCGTGGAGTTCACGGTGTGGCGGTACTCCGCCACAGCGCCCTGACGGCGAGCGCCGTCGCGACGAGCAGCAGGACGTTGCGCAGCACCAGCGCGACGACGACGGGCAGACCGTCGCCGTTGACCAGGTCGATGTAGTACGCCGGGTACACGTACTGCCCCAGCACCCCGCACCCCGCGACGATCGCCGCGGGCACGACGAGCGGCGAGCCGCGGCGGCAGAGCGCGGCGGCGAACAGCGCGAGCAGCCAGATGACGTACTGCGGGCTGAGGATCTTGCCCGTCACGGTCAGCAGGAGCAGCGCGACGGCGGCGAGGTCGGCGAACGTCTCCGGCACCCGCCGCGCGCGCCACGCCAGCACCGCGATCAGCGCGAGCGCGAGCAGCGACGCGACCGACGCGGCGGTGAGCGCCGCCGAGGTGCCCGTGCCGGTGACGTCCCACGACCCCGAGGACTTGTAGTGCGAGATGTCGACGGCGGCGCCCGCGCGCTGCGCGACGACGAGCGGCGTCGCCGCGATCGACTCGACCTGCAGGCCGCGGCCGCTGTGCCGCTGGACCAGTTCGTCGCCGTGCTCGGCGCCGCCCGTGGCGAGGACCGCGAGCGCCGTCAGCGCGACCGTCGCGCCCGCCGCGCCGAGGATGCGCCGCCTGCCGGAGACGTACGGCACGACGATCAGCAGCAGCGCCGGCCAGAGCTTCGTGACGAAGCCGCCCGCGAGCGCGACGCCCGCCGCGATCGGCGCCGCCGACGCGATCGCGAGCAGCGTGAGGACCGCGAGCCAGGCGGAGACCGTGTCGTACCGGCCGAACACGATCGGCCCCATCAACGTGATCCCCGCGAGCCAGAGCCGCACGCCGCGGTCGGACCCGAGCCGGTCGCCGAGGCGTACGAGCGCCGCGAGGACGCCGTAGTCGGCGAGCAGCATCATCGCGACGAAGACCACCGGGTAGAGCGAGCCGAAGAACGCCGGCGGCGTGACGACGAGCGCCGCCCCCGGCGGGTACTCCCACACGAAGTCGCGGAACGGCACCCGCGACCAGTCGGCGATGCCGTTGCCCCAGAGCTCGTAGAAGCGCATGTCCGCGAACAGCCGCGGGCCGCCGACCACCGGCACGGCGAGCAGCACGAGCAGGAGCAGGCGCGTCGCGGCCCAGACCGTGACGACGCGGCGTCGCGTCACGGCGCCGCCAGCAGCACGAACGTCCCGTCCGCCCCGAGCCGGCGCCAGCCGCGTTCGTTCTCCAGGGCATGGGCGAGCGGCACGTCCGCCTCGAGGAGCGCGTGCGTCGGGTCGAGCTCGTCGACGAGGCCGGCCCAGTCGCCGCGCAGGTCCATGGCGGCACGGTAGCGGTCGAGGAACCCCGCAGGAAAAGCGTCGATGCGGCCGTCCACCGCGGCGCTGACGTCGTCACCGCCGAGGCCCGTGAGGTAGCCGCCGACGTTGTACGAGTTGAGCACCCGCGCGTCGCCGGGGTGCGCGCGCAGCGTCGCGACGAGGTCGCGAGGCGCGTCGGTGGGCAGCCGCGGGTTGGCGGCGTACAGCGCGCCGAGCACGAGGACGCCGACCGCGCCCGCGACCGCGAGAGTCCAGCGCGGCAGTGTCGAGCGCCGCCCCTCCGGCACCAGCGCCGAGATCCGCCGCGCCACGATCGGCGCGAGCAGCACGGTCGCGAACGACACGTTGCGCCCGGCCGACAGCGCCGCCGCGACGACCGCGGCGCACCACACCATCTCTCCGCGCGGCACCGGCCTGCCGCCGCGCGCCCAGGCCACGACGAGCGCCGTGACGAGCAGCACGAACGGCACCAGCGCGGGCCGCCACAGCACCGGCGGCTGCCACTCCGCGAGCGACCCCGCCGCGCGCGACACGACGTACGGCCGCGTCAGCAGCGCGGGTCCGGCCGGCGTCAGGGCGGCGCCCGCGACCGCGGCGAGCGCCGCGAGGACCAGCCCTCGCGAGCGCGTGAGGACCGCCGTCAGGACGAACGCCGCCGGCAGCAGCGGCCACGAGCCGTGCAGCGACGCCCAGAGCCAGCCGAGCGCGGCGGCGGCGAGCCAGTGCGGCGCCGTACCCGCGCGGGCGCGGTCGAGCAGCGGGAGCAGCGCGGCGAGGAGGACGAGCGCGAAGAGCTGGGGGCGCTCGAGGATCGCCGGCGCGAGGCCGAGCGCCGCGACCGCGAAGACGACAGGCCCCACGACGGCGTCGCTGCCGCGGACGACGTGCCGGGCGAGCAGCGCCAGCAGCGCCGCCCCGAGCGCCAGGCGCAGCACGACGACGCCGCCCCAGCCGGCCCGCTGCGCGAGCGCGAGGACGACGTCGGAGAGCCAGGAGTGCGCCACCCACGGGCGGCCGGCCGCGGGGAAGTCCCAGAGCTCGCGGGTGGGGAGGCGGCGGGTCCGGAGGATCAGGTTGCCGAGGCGTACGTGCCAGTAGACGTCGTAGTCCCTGACGGGGCCGGTGGCGGGCACCAGCGCGCCGGCGGCGGCGACGACGGCGAACAGCCGCCAGAGCGGCGTACGCCCCGCTAGCACTCCTCGGTGCCGCTTGCCTTCGCCTGGATGGAGTGGCAGGTGTCGTCGAAGAGCATGAAGACGTGCTGGCCCAGCATGAACACGATCGCGACGATCACGGCCGCGACGGCGGCGACGAGCAGCGCGTACTCGACGGCGGTGGCCCCGGTGTCGTCACGGGTGCTGGGGCGGCGCATCGGCTGGCCTCTCTTGCGGGCGGGGGCGGAACCGGCGAACGGACGACGGCGGGCCGTGGAGACCCGTCGTCGTCCGTTCGCCGTCGTGCTGTGTTCGGAGGGCGGTGCTACTCGGTGCGGCACTCGCCGCTGGTGTTGCCTTCCGCCACGATCTCCTCGCAGGTGTCCGAGAACACCCGCTGGATGATCTGGCCCAGCGCGAAGACGATGACGACGATGAGCGCGGCGATGGCGGCCACGAGGAGGCCGTACTCGACCGCGGAGGCGCCGTCCTCGCGCTTCGCTCGCATGATCGAACGCATGTACTGGAGCACGGTTCCTCCTGGTCGCGTCGGGCGTGCCCCGTTGGCTCCGCCTGTGGTTCCGTTGCGTTCAGTGAAGCAGCGGGGGAGCCGTCATCCCATCGAACGACCCGGTGATGATCACGGCCGACCGAGGGATTGACGTACGGCGTGTGCGGGTGTAGTCGGCCTGCTGCCCTGGTCGTTCCTTGCAGCTCGGGCGCCGGCCTCGCGCGTGGTGGTCTTCAGAGAACGGGTCGGGGCCGCCCGGCTAGCGCGACCCAGGATCGCGGATCATGCCCGCGCGCATCGCCGTCATGAGGGCCTGCGCGCGGTTGGCGGCGCCGAGCTTCTCGTAGAGCTTCGAGACGTGCGTCTTGGCCGTGGACTCGCTGATGTACAGCTGCTTCGCGATCGCCGGGATCGCGAGCCCGTCGCTGAGGAGCTGGAGGATCTCGCGTTCGCGCTCGGTGAGCCGCGGCCCCTGCGGGTCGAGCCGCCGCCGCATCGCGCCGGCCAGGTCGGCGGCGCTGAAGTTGGCGGGCGCCGCGGCGGCGTGCCGCGCGGCGTTGACGACCTCCTCGGCGGGCGCGCTCTTCGCGACGAACGACGACGCCCCCGACTCGAGCGCGTCGAACATCTGCTGGTCGCCGGCGTACATCGTCAGCACGACGATGCCGACGTCGGGCCTGCGCGCGCGGATCTTCTTCGTGGCGTCGAGCCCCGAGCCGTCGGGGAGGCGTACGTCCATGACGACGACGTCGGGGGAGTGCTCGGCGTCGAGCGCCACGGCTTCGGCGACCGACCCCGCCTCGGCCACCACCTCGAACGTCTCGTCGCGCTCGAACGCGCGCCGCAGCCCGTCGCGGATCAGCGCGTGGTCGTCGCAGAGCAGGACTCTCGTCTTCGTCACCCGGCTGCTCCTCCGACCTCGACCTCGACGCGTGTTCCCTGGGGTTGACGGCTCGTGACGCGCAACGTCGCGCCGAGCCGGTCCGCGCGTTCCTTCATGATGTCCAGCCCGAAGCCGCGGCGCCCCGCGGCGTCGATCCCCTGGCCGTCGTCCTCGACCCGCAGCAGCACGTGCGGCGGGTCGACGTTCAGGGTGATCCAGAGGTTACGTGCCTTCGAGTGCTTGCGCGCGTTGCTGACCGCCTCCTGCGCGATCCGCAGCAGCTCGGCCTCGGCGTCGGCGGGGAGCCGCGCGGGGTCCTCGGACAGCGAGAGGTGTACGGCGATGCCCGCGGCGCCGGCGACGGAGCGTACGTACTCGCCGAGCGCCGCCCCCAGGCCGCCCGGCTCGGGTGCCGTACGCAGCGTGAAGATCGACAGCCGCAGCTCGCTGATGATGCGCGTGACGTGGTCGCGGGTGCGGCGTACGGTCTCCCGCGCCGTCGGCCGCTTGGCGTCCATGTCGGCGCCAAGTGCGTCGAGCTCGTAGCCGACGTAGACCAGCTCCTGGGCGATGCCGTCGTGGATCTCGCGCGCGACGCGCTGGCGTTCCTCGACGGTGGCGATGCGGCGGATCTCGTCGAACAGCAGCGCCGACTCCAGCCGCGGCGCCGCCGCGATGGCAAGCCTGCCGATGCCGTTGACCACGCCGGGGGGGAACGCGTTCTCCGCGGCCGCCTCCAGCACGAGCAGCCCCGTGCACCCCTCCTCCGCGGGGATCGGCACGACGACGAGCGACGTGAGGCCGGTGCGTACCTGCCTGCCCGTCTCGCGGACGGCGCAGCCGCTCTGCCACGCGTGCGCGATGTGGCCCTCGCCGCTGACGCGCGTGTCGTGGTCGAGGCGCTCGGCGCCGCGGACGACCAGCGGCGTCAGCCGGTCGCCCGACGTCGGCAGCAGCACCGCCCCCCGGTCGAACGCCGTCACCTCCGCGCACTCGTCGAGCAGCGTCTCCGCGGCGCTCACCGGGTCGAGGCTGCCGGGCAACCGTCGCGCCATCCCGCTCAGCTCCCCGAGCAGCCTGGACACCTGCGCGTACCGCGTCGCGGGGTTCTCGGAGCCGGCCAGCACGCGCGCCCACGCGGCGACCAGCCCGAACATGACCGCGAGCGCGACCCACTGGGTCGCGGAGATGACGTAGGCGCGCCGGTCGTCACGGATCGCGTCCAGCGGCAGCGCCGCGACGAGCAGCGCCGCCGACACCGCGCCGCCGACCGCGACCAGCCGCGCGCCGCCGCGGAAGCCGATGCCGAACAGCGGCCCGAGCAGGTACGGCAGCATCGCGCTCCGCGCGCCGCCCGTCACCGGGATGGACGCGGCCGCGATGAGCAGCTCCATGCAGACGGCCCAGCGCCAGAGCCAGCCGGTGTTGCGCTGCGACACCGCGAGACCCGCGAGCGCGGCGGTCGGCAGCAGCCAGGCGAGCGTACGTCCCGGATAGTCCGACACCGTGGCCAGCAGCGTCGCGACGACGACGACGAGCAGGCGTACGGCGCCGACCGTCAGCTGGGCGCGGCGGGCCACCGGGTCGCGCAGCACGATCGTCTCGCGGGGCACGTACGGACCGTTTCACGCCGCCCGTACGCGGGCAACGAAAGCGGCCCGCGGCGCGCCGGAGAGTGGCATCCTCGGGACCATGAAGAAGGAGCCGGTGGTCTCGCTGCGTGACGTCCTCGACCGTGCCGACGCCGCCGCGCGGCGCGGCGAGTCCGCCGGGGCCGCGATCTACCCCACGGGGTTCCACCCGCTCGACTCGTACCTCGGCGGCGGCCTCCGCTCCGGCGAGCTGACGCTGCTCGGCGGGCCGCAGGGCCTCGGCAAGACGACGATGGCGCTGCAGGTGGCGCGCAACGTCGCCGCGTCCGGGTGCGACGTCGTGTACTTCTCGTTCGAGCACGACGAGGTGTCGCTGCTGACGCGGCTCGTCGCCCTCGAGGCCGGCCTGCGCGACGGCACCGCGGCCGTGACGCTGCGGCAGGTACGCCAGGCCGTCGACGCCACCGCCGACTCGCCGTCGGGGCTCGCGGGCCGGCTCGAGGGCCTCGGCGGCGGCTCCGACGCCGTGAAGGCCGTGGGGGAGTATGCCGAGCGGATCGTCGTGCACCGCTCCGACGGGCGGCGTACGTCGGCCGACGTCGTACGCTCCGTCGTCGCCGGCTTCGTCAAGGCCGACCGCCAGCCGCTCGTCGTCGTCGACTACATCCAGAAGGTCGCCGTCGAGCGCGACCTGCCCAACGAGGACGAGCGCACCACCGTCGTCGTGGAGGCGTTGAAGGACCTCGCCCTGGAGTACGGCGTACCCGTGCTCGCCATCGTCGCCGCCGACAAGGCCGGTCTCGCGAAGACCGGGCGGCTGCGGATCTTCGACCTGCGCGGCTCGTCGGCGCTGGCGTACGAGGCCGACGTCGTGCTCATGCTCAACGACAAGTACGACGTCGTCGCGCGCCACCACCTCGTCTACGACGTCGCCAACGCCGAGCGCTTCCGCGGCTGGGTCGTGGTGTCGCTGGAGAAGAACCGTTCCGGCCTCGACCGCATCGACCTGGAGTTCCGCAAGGTCTTCGAGCAGGGCCGCTTCGACACCGAGGGCAACGCCGTGGCGGAGCAGCTCACCGACGACCGCGTCTTCGTGGAGTAGCCCGGCTCGAGATTCCCGTGCGCTCGCGCGCGCAGGGGCGCTATCAGTCGCGGTGGCGTCGCGAACTTGCAATGCGGCCGAGCACGCGAGGAGCGCCCCGGCATCCCACGTTGCGTGTCGTGCGCTGCGCTGCGTCGCGAACTTCCAGTGCGGTCGCGCACGCGAGGGGGTCGGGTGGCACCGGAAGGTGCGCTAGGCCGGGCCGCCCCTACTCCTCCACGTCCGTGAACGGCGCCAGTGCGCGCGCCACCGCCCGCAGCGCCAGCGCGTCGGTCAGCATCGGGTTCGCCTCGCCCGCGACCGACACCGCCGTCGCGAGCGCCGCCCCGTCGAACGCCTCTCCCTCGCGCGCCGCCACGAACACCCCGCGCACCGCCGGCACCGGCACGGCCAGCACGCGCGCCCACGACGCGAGCGGCGCGCCGATGAGCTCGTCGCGCGCGCCGTCCGAGTCGTCGACGACGACACCCTCGCCGTGCTCGACGACGGTCGAGACGAGCCAGTGGTCGGCACCGAGCCGCAGGCGGTGCTCCAACGGCCGCAGCCCCACGCCGCCCGCGACGCGCCACTCCGCGCCGTCGGGCAGCAGCAGCGCGGCGGCCTCGGCGCCGGTGCGCTCGGCCAGCTCCGCGACGACGACCTCGGCGGTCTCGCGTACGTCGCTGCGCTCGCTCGCCCACGCCAGCACCGACTCGGCGAACTCGCCGATCGGCACCGAAGGCACTTCCGGGTCCGCCGCCACGAGGGGCTCGACCGGGGACGGTGGCGGCTCCTCCGCCACCCGCACCCGCGGCAGCGGGCTCGACTCGTCCGGCGTCAGCGTCCCCGAGTCGCTGATCGCCAGCCCGACGCTCGCGGCGACCTTGGACAGCAGCTCGTTCTCGTTCGACGGGGGAGGGGGTACGTCGAGCGGTCCCGCCGCGAGCAGCTCGTCGAGCGCCGCGGTGAGCAGCCCCAGCGAGATCGGCAGCGGCAGCACGCGCGCCGCGCCGCCCACGTGCGCCGCCGTGGCGTCCCAGCCCGGGGTGTCGTTGGAGACGAGCAGCACGGGCACGCCGAGGCCCTCGGAACGCAGCCGCTGCACCGCCGCCTCCGCCGCGACCGCGTCGGAGAGCTCGAGCACGAGGGCGTCGGCCCAGCGCGCGTTGCCCATCCACTCGCCGTACTTGTCGGGGCGTACGTCGGCCACGTCGTAGCCCTGGTGGATGAGCCCGACAGGCAGCGTCGCGTTGCGCGTGACGACGACGACCGACGTCGCGGAACGCTCCTTCGGCGGCTGCACCTACAGGTCCGTGAAGTTACGGATGATGGTGATGCCGGCCGGGCCGATGACGACGACGAACAGCGCGGGCAGGATGCAGAAGATCAGCGGGAACAGGATCTTCACAGGCACCTTCTGCGCCTGCTCCTCGGCCCGCTGCATGCGCTTGATACGCATCTCGCGCGCCTGCACGCGCAGGACGTTCGCGACGGGGATGCCGAAGACGTCGGCCTGGATCATCGCGGTGACGAAGTTGCGGAGGTCGGCGACGTTCGTGCGCTCGGTCAGCGCGCGGAACGCCTCCGCCCGCCCGAGGCCGATCTGCATCTCCTGGAGGACGCGGAAGAACTCGTCGGCGAGGGGCCCCTCCGTGTTGCGCGCGACCTGCGCGAGCGCCGCGTCGAAGCCGAGGCCGGCCTCCACGGAGATCGTGAGCAGGTCGAGCGCGTCGGGGAGCGTGCGCTGGATCTTCTCCGAGCGGTCGTACGCCATCTGGTACAGGCCGAGGTCGGGCGCGAAGTACCCGGCGAGGCCGAGCACGACGGCGACGCCGATCGCGGTGAGCGGGCTCAGCCCGAGCAGCAACGGCACCGCGAGACCGGTCACGCCGAGCCCGACGAGACCGAGGCCCTTGAACGCCAGCACGCGTTCCGGGTCCCACCGCGGCGGGCTGCCGGCCAGCTCGAGCTTGTGGCGGAGACGTTCGTTCTGCCCGCCGGGGGCGAGCCGCCGGCCCAGGCCCGCGAACCGGTGCAGCATCGGCCGTACGACGCGGTCGGCGAACGCCGGGTCCGCCTCCTTGCGCAGCGAGTCCGGTGCCGACTGCATCGCGCGGACGGCGGCCAGCGAACGGCCCACCTGGGCGCGTTCGGAGGTGACGACGCCGATGGTGCCGAGCGCCACGGTCAGCGCGGCGAACAGCGCCCCGAGGCCGAGGAGGAGGACGACGGAGTCGTTCACGGCTACACCTCCACCCTGACGACCTTGCGCATCCAGAAGATGCCCGCGATGAAGATCAGCGCGACCGTGACGAGCATGATGATGCCGATCGGGTCCGTGAACAGCGGCTTGATGTAGCGGGGCCGCACGAGGATCAGGTAGATCGCGAACAGCGGCGGCAGGCCGCCGAGCACCCACGCGGAGAGCCGGCCCTCGGCGGAGAGCACGCGGACCTGGCGGCGTACGCGCTCGCGCTCGCGCATCGTGTTGGCGACGGTGGTGAGGACCTCGGCGAGGTTGCCGCCGACCTCGCGCTGGATGCGGATCGCCATGACGATCCAGGCGAAGTCCCTGCTGTCCATGCGGGTCGCGATGCTCTCCATCGCGTCCTCGATCGGCACGCCGAGGCGGCTCTCGATGATGGCGCGGTTGAACTCCGTCGCGATCGGCTGCGCGCCCTCGCGGACGACCGCGTCGACGGCCTGGGGGAGCGAGTAGCCGGCCGACAGCGAGCCGGCGAGGAGCTGCAGCGTGTCGGGCACCTGGGCCATGAACGTCGCCGTCCGCCGCGACCCCTTGAACGACAGGAAGACGTACGGCCCCGCGAAGCCGAAGAAGAAGCCGAGCAGCGTCGGGACGATCCGTCCGCCCGAGAGCAGCAGGAGCAGCAGCGCGGCGCCGATCGTCACGGCGGCGTGGATGAGCAGCCACTCGGCGGGCTTCAGCGCGCTGCCCGCGCGTTCGAGCTTGCGGGCGAGGACGGACTCGAAGTCGCGCTGCCGTACGACGCGGTCGGCGAGGTCGACGGCCGAGCGCGCGACGCCGCTGTCGCCCAGAGCGGTCGACTCGCGCTCCTCGGCGGGGGCGCGGCCGGTCAGCGTGTAGAGCGAGAGCCTGCGGCGCATGCGGCCCGACCTGCGGTCCGGCGAGAACGTCCCCAGCGCGATGACGAACACCACGAGTAGCGCCACGAAGAGGCCGCCGAGGGCGCCGTACAGCAGGCCCTTGCTCGTGAACGCCCCGCTGTCGACGTCGACCGCGCGCGGGCCGACGGGCGCCTGGGTCGGGGGCAGGACGACGGTGTGCACGACCTCGTCGGTCAACGCCTCCGTGCCGGCCTGCGCGCGGACGGACACCGTCACCGCGCCGGTGATGGACGCGGGGATGTCGGCGGTGACGACGAGCTGGCCCGAGATGGCGCGGGCGGCATCGCGGAACGCCGCGCCGATGTCGCCCGCGCGGTTGGCGCCGACCGCGCGGCCGCCGCCGGCCGCGGCGATCTGGCGGAGCGCGCCCGCGGTGGTCTCCTCGGTCTTGAACGCGACGGTGTTGAGGGTGGCCTTCGCCTCGCCCGCCCGCTTGACGACGTCGGGGAGCTTCGCGGTGCTGCTCGTGTCGGCGCCGTCGGAGAGGACGAGCACGTTGCGCGTGCCGCTGGTGCCGACCTCGCGGAGACCGAGCAGGACTCCGTCGTACAGGGCGGTCTCGCCGGCCGGCTGCAGGCCGTTGATGGCCGCGCGCAGGCGGTTGCGGTCGCGCGTCGGCGGCACGCGGACGGTGGCCTTGTCGGCGAACGTCACGATGCCGACCTCGACATCGGCGGGCACCGCGCCGACGAACGCCAGCGCCGCGGCCTTGGCGCCGGTGATGCCCTCGCCGCGCATCGAGCCGCTCGTGTCGATGACCAGCTCGGCGGCGCGGCGTACGGTCGCCGCGGTCACGGGCTTGGCCTCGCTCGGGATCTGCTGGCCGTCGATCGTGACGGACACCGAGGCGGGGTCGAGCGTCACGCCGGCGGGCAGCGTGTCTGCGGAGAACACCAGCCGGAGCTGGCCCTTCTCCGACGTGATCTCGGTGATCCGGCCGGTCACCGCATGTGCGGCGGACGCGGGCAGCAGCGCCAGCGCCACCGCCGCGAGCGCCGCGCACACCACCGGCTTTCGTGATCTTGGCAACGTTCGTGCCACCCGGGCAGCAGGAACGTTGCCAAGATCACGAAGAACGGCGGCAGGGCGCCGCGGCACGCGCCCGGTCATCGCGAGAACTTCTCGAACGCGAACATCTTCGGGTCGACCTGCACGCCGTGGTCGGAGAGCTTGTCGAGGAACTTCGGCCGCAGGCCCGTCGACTTCAGCACGCCCTTGCTGCGGCCCGCGTCGTCGAAGCCCATGCCGTGGTCGAACAGGAAGATGTCCTGCAACGTCACCACGTCGCCCTCCATGCCCACGACCTCGGTGACGTGGGTGAAGCGGCGGGTGCCGTCCTTGAGGCGCGACTGGTGGACGATCAGGTCGAACGCGCTCGACACCTGTTCGCGGATCGCCCGGACCGGCAGCTCGAGCCCGGCCATCAGCACCATGGTCTCGAGGCGCGCGAGCGCGTCGCGCGGGGTGTTGGAGTGGACGGTGCAGATCGAGCCGTCGTGCCCGGTGTTCATCGCCTGGAGCATGTCGAGCGCGGCGGCGTCACGGACCTCGCCGACGACGATGCGGTCGGGGCGCATGCGCAGGGCGTTGCGGACGAGGTCGCGGATGGTGACCTCGCCGCGGTTCTCGATGTTCGGCGGGCGGGCCTCGAGCCGCAGGACGTGCTCCTGGTCGAGCTGGAGCTCGGCCGCGTCCTCGATCGTGATGATCCGCTCCTCCTCGGGGATGAACGAGGAGAGGACGTTGAGCGTCGTCGTCTTGCCGGCGCCGGTGCCGCCGGAGACGAGGATGTTGAGGCGCCCCTCGACGCACGCGGCGAGGAAGTCGGCGACGGCGCGGGTCATCGTGCCGAAGCCGACGAGGTCGTCGACGCGGTACGGGTCCGAGGAGAACTTCCGGATCGTCAGCAGCGAGCCGTCGAGCGCCAGCGGCGCGATGATCGCGTTGACGCGGCTGCCGTCGGGCAGGCGGGCGTCGACCATCGGGCTGCTCTCGTCGACGCGCCGGCCGACGCGGCCCACGATCTTCTCGATCGTGCGGCGCAGGTGCATGTCGTCGCTGAAGCCGCCCTCGACCGGGTAGAGCTTGCCGGAGCGCTCGACGTAGATGGAGCCGGGGCCGTTGACCATGACCTCGGTGACGTCGGGGTCGCGCAGGAACGGCTCCAGCGGGCCGTAGCCGAGGATGTCGTCGGCGATGTCCTGCGCGATGCGCGTGCGGTCGTTGGTCGTGAGCGGCGTCTCCTCGGTGCGCAGCACCTCCTGGAGCGTGTGCCTGACCTTGGTCTCGAGCTCCGACTGGGTCATCCGCGCGTCGTACAGCGTCGGCCCGAGGCTCTCCAGCAGCGCCTGGTGCACCGTGCGCTTGAGGTCGGCGAACGGGTCGACGTGGCGAGCCCGCGACCGCGTGGGACCGGTGGCCACATCGGCCGTCGACGTCTCGGCGGTCTTGGTCTTCTTCGCCTGGGCGAGGCGGTCGGCGAGGCTCATCTACGACTTCTCCGAACGGCGACGGAGACCGAACCTTCGGTTGTCCGTACGCATCGAGGCGGGCAGGGCCTTGGCCGGCACTCCGGCCGCGAACGTCTCGGCGAACTGCTTGATCGCTTGCGAGACAGGGTGTCCCGGCTCGTCGAGAACGATCGGCACGCCGCGGTTGATGGACGCGGGCACCGAGCGCGACGACGGGATCTGGACGGCGATGGGGACGCGCAGCGTCTTCTCGACCTCGTTGAGCTGCAGTCCCACCTTGGAGTCGGCGCGGTTGAGGACGACGCGCCAACGGTCGCGCGGGTAGTTGAGCAGGTCGAGCGTCTCCAGCGTCAGCTTGAGGTTCTTCAAGGCCGGGATGTCGAGCGTCGCGAGCAGCGCGACGTAGTCGCTCTCGTCGAACGCCGCGAGGACGTGGTCGGTGAACGCCGGCGGCGTGTCGACGACGACGAACTGGAACATCTGCCGGAGCAGCCGCAGAACCCGTCCGATGAGCGCGGCGGGGATCGTGTCGGCGGCGCCCGGCTCCACCGGCGCGACGAGCGTCGTCAGACCAGGGGAGTGGGGTGTCAGCAGCGCCGCGACCGCGGTCTCGTCGAGCGAGTCGGACATCGACACCGCGTCGGAGAGCGTGTGCGCGGGGAACAGCTGGAGCGCGATCGCGACGTCGCCGAACGCCAGGTCGAGGTCGACCAGGCAGACGTTGCGGCGGCCGCCGTCGGCCAGCGCCGCGGCGAGGTTGGTCGACACGGTGGTCTTCCCCGCGCCGCCCTTCGCCGAGAACACCGTGATGAGCCTGCCGAGCTCCACGGGCTCGTCGGACGTGCTGCCCAGCCCGGCCTTCTCGCGGACGGCGTGCGAGAGCTGCACGGTGCGCTGCACGGCGGCGAGGACGCCGTCGATGTCGCGCTCCTTGACGACCTCGCGGACGCCCGCGCGCAGCGCGTCCGACAGCGTCGCCGTGTCGATGCGCGGGCGGACGAGGATGACGCCGAGCATCGGGCGTTGCAGCCGCATCGCGTCGCTCAGCGCGAGCGCGCCCTCGAGGTCGACGTGCGGGCCGATGAGCACGACGTCGACGTCCTGCTGCTCGTTGATGCGGCGGTACGCGGCGTCCAGGTCGGGCACGACGACGCTGCCCGACCCAGCGGCGCCGCGCAGCGCCTCCTGCGACAGGGCGTCGGGCTCGACGACGACGATCAAAGTGGGTCCTTTCCTGCTGTAGGAGCGGTTACTCGAGGAGGTCGGCGTCCGTCAGGACGCGGCGACGGGTGATGACCGAGTCCTCGTTGAGGAGGCCGAAGTACAGGTCGCCCTTGCGCTGCGCGTGGATGATCTTCTCCGCCTCCTCCTGCGTCGTGGCCAGCGTGAGGATCGCCGTCGGCAGAGACTCCTTGTTGGCCTGCGCGGCCGGTGCCGCCTTGAGCGTCGTCGGCCCGACGGCGAGGACCGTGATCTTCGGCAGCAGGAGCGTCGTGATCTCCTCGTCCGGTCTGGCGTTGGGGCCCTCGAACTTCACCGTGCCGGACAGGAAGATGACGACGTTCGACCCAGGCCGTAGGAAGCCGGCCACGCGTTCGGGGTCGCCCAGGCGCACCGACATCGCGATCTTCCCCGTGGGGATCGCCAGCGCGCTCGTGGTGCCGGAGACCGCGAACTTGTTCCGAATGATCTGCTCGCCGGGGTAGATGTCGCCGACGGCGACCAGCTCGCTGATCGGTCGCGGGTCGCTGAGCACGCCCTCGATCGTCGCGGATCGGGGGATGCGCTGCAGCCTGAACGCGCCCGCCTTCTCCGCGTTGGAGCCGAGCGTGCCGGCGCGGATGAGCGTCTTCGCGACGAGCACCTCCACCGGCTCCTGGTCCTTCAGGGCGCGGTCGTCCGCCTGGCGGACGTACGCGAAGATCAGCAGCGTCCCCAGCGCGGCCACGACGAGCGCGGCGACGAGCAAGAGCGTTCGGCGACCCACGGATCAGCCCCTCACTGTCGAGCGGAAACGGGCGGGCAGGGCGGATCGCCCGCCCCCGGCGTAGGTGTTCATCGGATGAGCACCGTCCCGGACTCGGGACGGGCCACGGAGTCGTTCGGGTCGGGCGCCATGACGAGCGTGCCCTGACCGCCGATCTCCAGCTTGTTGGCCCAGAACTGCGCGTTCGTCTGCACCTGGGCTGCCTGGCCCGTGTAGTCGAACGTCGCGTTCGGCACGAAGAGGATGCCGCGCAGCACGATCGCGGCCTGGCCGCCGAGCTCCTGCGTCTGCGTGGACTCGTTCCACAGCGCGAGCTTGCCGAAGCGGGAGTTCTGGCACTCCTCGTCGCAGGAGTCGGTGTCGGGGCGCGGATTGGTGAGGTAGAGCGCACCACTCCCGGCGCCGAACGCGATGTGCCCGGTCTTCATGTAGACGAACGACCGCTCGACGAAGATCGCGCCCTGGCTGCCCTTGGTGAAGTTGCCGCCGCGCAGGAAGAGGATGCCCTCCGTGCTCGCCGAGGGGACGACCTCGCCGAGGGCGTTCTGCGTCGGGCAGGCGGTCGCGCTGAGCAGCGGGACGTTCATCGCGAAGCAGCCGCCTTCGACGTGGATGCCGCCGCGCGACACGACGTTGCCGCCCGCGAAGATGAGGCGGCCGCGCACCGTCACCGTGTTGCAGTCGAGGTACCAGTTGCCGGCGGGTACGTAGATCGTGGCGCCGGTGCCGACGGTGCAGTTGTTCGGCCAGCCGAGGATGCCGTTGGCGACGCTGACCGTCTTGAACGCCGTCGAGGAGAACACCGCCGAGTGCGCGTACGGCTGCGGGGTGTTGCTGTCGAACGCGTTCTCCAGCGACGTGACGTACGCCTCCGGCGAGTCGGGGCAGTCGTCGGTGCCGGCGCAGTCGTAGATGTTCGTGACCGGCGTCGCGCCGAAGCGCTCGCCCATGATCTCGGGCGTCGGCAGCAGCAGGTCGCTGCCGGGCGCGATCGTGTCGGGGTTGTACGCCTCGCCGGGGTTGGCGTCGGAGTTCAGCGCGTACGAGTAGATGGTCCCCTGGCCGACGCCGTCGACGCCGTGGGCCCAGACGTGGCCGCCGGCCGCGGACTCGGCGACGTCGATGACCCACGGCTTGTTGTTGGGGCAGTCGTTGGGGTCACGGCCGGAGGACTCGACGGCGATGATGCCGGGCCGGTCGTCGACGGCCGAGATCTCGATGGACGCCTGGCCGCTGGTGAGGATCGCCTGGCACTCGTTGTCCTCGAGGACGTTGAGCGCCGCGATCGGCCCCTCGTCGCCGAGCGTGGTGGTCGAGCGGGCGACGCTGGTCACGGTCGTCGCCGTGCCGTCCTGGCCGAACACCGAGGAGAACGCCGGCTCCTGGTCCTGCTGCACGGTCACGGCGATCCGCCCGCAGGGGTCCTCGCCGTCGGTCTCGGGGTCGATCGCCTGCGTGACCGTGTCGCCGGTGGTGACGTTCGGCTCGGTGAGCAGCGCGGAGTCGTCGGCGACGGGCCAGGTGATCGCGATCGTGAACTCGTCGACCGTGCCCCGCGCCACGGTGGGCGCCGGCGGGTTGGTGGGGCAGGCCGCGGCCGTCTCCGGCAGCACGCCGCAGCCGGTGGTGCCGGGGACGGTGAAGCCGAGGTTGGTGGCGAGGTAGCTCCACGCGTCGACGCAGGCCTGTCGCGGGTTGGCTGTGCCCGCCGCGGTGTCGAGCTGGCCCGCGCCGGCGATGGCGGCGGCGTCGGCGGCGAGCCGGGTCTCGCGGCGGTTCTGCCGCAGTGACGCGAGGTCGACGACGAGCGCGGCCATGCCGAGGACAGCGAGCAGCAGGAGCCCGTAGAGGATGGCGTACGCGCCGTCGTCGCCGCGCGGCCGGCGCGTCACGCCGCGGCCTCGAAGTGCGTGACGGACTCGCTGCCGACGTTGATCGAGCCCCCGAAGAACAGCACGTCGAACACCGTGTCACTGCGCACGACGACCTGCACGCGGTCGTCGTCGCGGTTGTCGTCGACGCACGGCTCGGACGACGAGGGGCCGCCGGTGCCCTCGGTGAGGCTCTTGGTCTCCTCCTCGGTGACGTACGCGACGCAGACGTAGCGGCCCGGCCTGTCGTCGTCGAGGTCGGAGCCGGCGGCCGACTCGGCGACCTCGAGCACCTTCGCCAGCCAGGTGTCGATGTCGCCGGCGTTGCCGGGGGCCGACGCCGTCAACGACAGCGTGGCGCCGTAGCGCGACGCCTCGCGCGCCGTCTGCGTGAGGTTGATCTTCTGGTTGAACGCGAAGCCGAAGTTGATGATCCCGAACACGAGCGCGAGGAAGAGGGGGAAGAGCAGCGCGAACTCGACCGCCGCCGCACCGTGGTCACGGTGCGCCGTCGCGGCGAGTCGTGCTCGTCCCATGCGGGCGCCCCTTCCCGTCACGATCTTGACCCTGGTCGATCCAACCAGCAATGACCCGCCGCATGCCTCCTGTTGGCCCAAAAGTGTCCGATCGACGTCTCGGACGGGCCGAAGGTCCCGAACCGGACGCCTGGCAGCCTCCTACCCGGCGGCGACGGTGACGGTGACGTACGCGCGCCACCGCGGGTCGCGCCACAGCCGTGCGGCGTACGCCGCCGAGCGAAGCCCGAGCAGCACGATCGGCAGCGCGACGAGGACCGGCGCCTCCCACAGCCCGGTGGCCGTCGCGCCGGTGACCAGCAGGCCGGTGAGCGTCGTCTGCGCCGCCATCCGTACCGAGTAGACGGCCATCGTGCCCGGCGGCGCCGGCGTGTCGCGGCGGCCTCTCAGGTCGGCGCGGTGCGGGCGCAGGACCGACAGCCGTAACGACGTCCCGACGACGGACACGACGGACGCGACGACCGCGCAGGCCAGCCCGACGACGTCGGCGGTGGTGACCTCGCCCCGTACGCGCAGCAGCCCGGCGCCGACCGCGAGCGCGACGCAGACCAGCGTCGTCTCGGTGACGGCCCACGCCTTCGCGCGCAGCGCGAGACGCGGGTCGTGGGGGAGGGTCGCGAGCCAGACCGCGCCGCCACCGTCGAGGCAGAACGTGTTGACGCCGAACAGCAGCACCGCCCCCGACGCGACCAGTCCAGGGAGCAGCAGCAGCGTGCTCCACTGCACCCCCAGCGCGAACGTCACGAGCCCCGGCAGCAGCCCCAGCACGACCGCGCCGCGGCGCAGCGACGCCGAGCGCCACACGCCGGCACGGTCGACGGCGAGCAGCTCGCGGAACGCCGTACGGCGCGCGCCGCGGACCCGGACGGCGCGTCCCTCGCTGCTCGCGCCGGCGTCGCCGGGGCGGCGCAGCGACCACGCGCACGCCCACCGTCCCGCGAGGACCGACAGCGCCGCGAGGACGGCGAGCAGCGCGGTGGTGCCTGCCCAGCGGCCGACCGGCCCGCCGTTCGACGCCTGGCCCATCGCGGTGACGACGGAGACCGTGGGGCTGGCCTCGAGGACGTCGACCGTACGGCCTGTGCGCACGCCCAGGACGACGGCGCCGCCGACGACCGCGGCGATCCCCCAGAGCCACGCGCGTCCCGCGCTGGTCTGGCGGACGCCCGCGACGAGCCACGAGCCCGCCTGGCCGAGGGCGGCGGCGAAGACGACGTACGCGACGACGGTCGGCACGGCGTACAGCGCACCCCACGACCTCGGCAGGAAGAACGCCGTGCCCGCGGCCAGCACGACGAGCTGGCTGATCCACGCGAGGTTGATGGGCAGGACCGCGAGGCCGGTGAGGTAGTGGGTCTCGGGGCGGATCGGGTACGCGACGAGCTGGTCGGCGGGGTAGAGCTCGTTGCCGCCGCCCGCGGTGAGGGGCGAGACGACGGAGAGCAGCAGGAAGCCGAGGTAGACCGTCGGCGCGATGATGCCCGCGTCGAGGCGCACGCTCTCCGGGGCGAGCTGCGCGCCGGCGAGCACGCCGACGAGGGCGAGCGGGATGAGCGACGCGAGTGCCGCCAGACCGCGGCGGGCGCGCGGCGAGCGGACCATGCGCCAGCGCAGCGCCACGAGCGCGCGGAGCTGCCGGTACGCCGTCATCCCAGGAGCGCCCGGTAGCGCGCGGCCCCCGCTTCGCCCGCGAGCTCCGCGGCCGGTGCCGCGGCGACCGCGCGGCCACCGCGCAGGACGACCGCCTCGTCGCACGCCTCGACCGCGAGCGCGAGCAGGTGCGTCGACACGACCACCGCGCCGCCGCCGAGCCGCGCCTCGCGGATGACGTCCATCGTCGCCTCGACGCCGAGCGGGTCCACGCCGTCGAACGGCTCGTCCAGCAGCAGCAGCGCGGGCTCGTGGAACGCCGCCAGCACCACCGACAGCCGGCGCCCCATGCCGTGCGAGAAGCCGGCCGTGATCCGGTGCGTGGCGGTGCCGAGGTCGAAGCGTTCGAGCAGGTCGCGGCCGCGGTCCTCCCAGCCGGTGAGCCCGCGCAGCGTCGCCGCGAGCTGGAGGTGCTCCCACGGCGTCGCGCGCGGGATCAGCCCGCCGACGTCGGGGCAGTAGCCGACCCGCTCCCGTACGCCCGCCGGGTCGAGCCGCGCGTCGACGCCGCCGATCACGACGCGGCCCGCGGACGGCGGGAGGACGCCGGCGAGCGCGCGCAGGGTCGTGGACTTGCCGGCGCCGTTGCGGCCGACGAGGGCCACGCCGGCCCCTGGCCGTACGGTCAGGTCGAGGCCCTCGACAGCGCGAACGGACCCGAACTCGACGGTGAGCCCGGTGACCTCCGCGACGGCCGCGCTCATGCCGGGGTCCCCGCGGCGGCGCGAGCGCAGCGAGTGGCGTCGTGGGGGAGGCTCAGGAGTAGAGCGCCTCGACGTCGTTGGCGAAGTCGGTGAGGACGACGTTGCGCTTGAGCTTGAGGCTCGGCGTCAGGTGGCCGGTCTCCTCGGTGAAGTCGCCCGGCAGGATGCGGAACGACCGGATCGACTCGGCCTTGGAGACGGCCTTGTTGGCCTCGTCGACCGCGGCCTGGATCGTGCCGCGCAGCTCCGCGTCGTCCACGAGGTCGGCGATCGTCGCGCCGTCGGGCTTGCCCGCCTGCTTCTTCCAGGCGGGGAACGCCTCCGGGTCGATCGTGACGAGCGCGCCGATGAACGGCTTGTTGTCGCCGACGACGAGGCACTGGCTCACGAGCGGGTGCGCGCGGAGCCGGTCCTCGAGGACGGCGGGGGCGACGTTCTTGCCGCCGGCCGTGACGATGAGCTCCTTCTTGCGGCCGGTGATGGTGACGTAGCCCTGGTCGTCGATCGTCCCGATGTCGCCCGAGTGGAACCACCCGTCGGCGTCGAGCGCCTCCTTGGTGGCCTTCGGGTTGTTGTAGTAGCCGCGGAAGATCTGCGCGCCCTTGAGGAGGATCTCGCCGTCCTCGGCGATGCGGACGCTGGTGCCGGGGATGGCACGTCCGACGGTGCCGATCCTCATGGCGTTCGGCAGGTTGAGGGTGGAGCCCGCGCTGGTCTCCGTGAGGCCGTACCCCTCGAGGATCGTCACGCCGATGCCGCGGAAGAAGTGCCCGAGCCGCGCGCCGAGCGGGGCGCCGCCGGAGACGCAGTGGGTGACGTTGCCGCCGAGGGCCGCGCGCAGCTTGGAGTAGACGAGCTTGTCGAACAGCGCGTGCTGCAGCTTCAGCGGGAGCGGGACGCTGCCCTTGTCGAGCGCCTCGGAGTACGAGATCGCGACCTTCTCGGCGAGGTCGAAGATCTTCCCCTTGCCGTCGGCGTGCGCCTTCTGCTTGGAGCCGTTGTAGACCTTCTCGAACACCCGCGGCACCGACAGGAGGAACGTCGGCTTGAACGTCGCCAGGTCGGCCAGCAGGTTCTTGACGTCGGCGCTGTGCGCGACCTTGACGCGGTTGGCGGTGGCGCCGAGCTGGATGATCCGGCCGAACACGTGCGCGAGCGGCAGGAACAGCAGCGTCGAGCCGGTCTCGTTGTAGAACTCGCCGAGGCCCTCGCTCGTCGACGCGATGTCGAAGAGGAAGTTGCCGTGCGTCAGCTCGCAGCCTTTGGGGCGGCCGGTCGTGCCGGACGTGTAGATGATCGTCGCGAGCGTGTCGGGGGTGAGCGCGCCGTGCCGCGCGTCGAGGGTCGCGCGCTCGACGCCCTTGCCCTGCTCGACGAGCTTCTCGAGGTCGCCGCTGTCGATGGCCCACGAGTGGCGCAGGTCGGGCAGCTTGCCGCGCACCGACGCGACCGTCTCGGAGTGGCCGTCGTTCTCGACGATCACAGCGACGGCGCCGGAGTCGGAGAGGATCCACTCGACCTGCTCGGCCGACGACGTCTCGTAGATCGGCACGGTGATGCCGCCGGCCGCCCAGATCGCGTAGTCGGCGAGCGCCCACTCGTAGCGCGTACGGCTCATGAGGCCGACGCGGTCGCCGACCTGCACGCCGGACGCCACGAAGCCGGCGGCGAGCGCGCGGACCTCCTCGGCGAACTGGCGCGACGTGACGTCGGACCAGCCGCCGCCGGAGCGCTTGGCGAAGATGACGTCGTCGGGGTGGTCGCGCTCGTTGTCCCACACCATGTCGGTGAGGTTGCCGCTCGTGGGCTCGGCGATCCGGACGGGGCTCGTGTACTCCTTCATGCGACGAACCTAAGGGAACGGCCCGCGTCCCGCTACCGTCGAACCGCCATGACCATCGCCCGCGCCCTACGCGCCCTCCTGCTGGCCGTCGTGTTCGCCTGCGCTCTGCCGGTTTCCGGGGCATATGCCTGCTCCTGCGCGGTCGAGCCGGGCGGCGTCGCGCCGCTGGAGGGCACCGTCTTCTACGGCGAGATCGTCCGCCGCGACGTCGAGGGGCAGGGCGCGACGTACGTCGTCGACGTCGAGCGCGTCTACGCGGGCTCCGTCGGCACGCGCGCCGAGGTGCGTACGCCGGCGCACGGCGCCTCGTGCGGCCTGGAGATCCCCGGCAGCGGCGGCGCGCTGTTCTACGCGGAGGAGAAGAACGGCCTGCTGACGTCGCACCTGTGCACCGGAACGCGGTCCGCCGACGGCCCGCCCGCCCACCTCGGGGAGGGCTACCCGCCCACGGGCGCGGGGGCCGTGGCGACGTCCGAGCCGGCTGCCGCACCGCCTTCCGGGGACGGCGGCGGGAGCGGGTCGCGCGCGCTGCCGGTCGCGGCGGCGTTCGTCGCGGTGGCGGCGTGCGCGGTGCTCGTGCTGCGGACGAAGCGCCCGGCCCTGACGCAGCCGTCGCCAGGCCCCGCCGCCTGAAGGGACGCGCCCGGGTTGCCTCCCGCACAGTGCCGAGATCACGAGATGAGGCCGCTCGTACGGCCGTGACTCACGTTATTGGTGAGTAGCGACGTCGCCGTTCACCAGTTCGTGCTCGGCCCGAGTCGCTACTCACCAGTAACCGGGTCAGGCAGCCGTCGCCAGACCGCGCCGCCGCAGCACCCGGCGCTCCAGCGGGGCGAACACCAGCAGCTCGATCCCCACGCCGACCGCGAGGATGACGAGGATCGACGCGACGACGAGGGACATGTCGGACAGCTGGCGTCCCGCGTCGAGGAGCTGGCCGAGGCCCAGACCCAGGCGCGGGCTGAACGTGATGAGCTCGGCCGCCATCAGCGAGCGCCACGAGAACGCCCATCCCTGCTTCAGCCCGGCGACGTACCCCGGCAGCGCGGCGGGCACGACGACGTGGCGCGCGGCCGTGAAGCGCCGCGCGCCGAGGACGCGGCCGACCTTGAGGTACAGCGGCGGGATCTGGTCGATGCCGGCGACGAGGCCGTTCGCGATGGACGGCACCGCGCCCATGAGCACGACGAAGTAGATCGCCGCGTCCGACAGACCGAACCAGATGATCGCGGCCGGCACCCACGCCACCGAAGGCAGGCTCTGCAGGCCCGAGATGATCGGGCCGATCGCGAGGCGTACGACCCTGACGCGCGCGATGAGCAGCCCGAGCGGCGTACCGACGGCGATGGACGCGAGGAAGCCGAGTACGCCGCGGTGCAGGCTGTTCTTCACGGCCTCCTGCACGGTGCCCTTGGCCCACTGGTCGCCGAGGCTGCGCCACACGTCGGCCGGCGACGGCATCGCGTGCGGGTCCTTCAGCTCGAGGACGTACGCCAGCTGCCACACGCCGAGCAGCAGCGCCAGCGCCACGAGCGGGGGTACGGCGCGGACCCAGCGGCGCTCCGTACGCGAGGGGGCAGCCGGCTCCTCCAGCGCGTCGAGACCCGCTTCGAGGGTGGCGAGCGCGTCAGTCTCTGCCATGCCGCCGGATCTCCTCGCGCAGGCGTTCGGTGATCTCGACCGACAGCCCCGCGACCTCGGGCGACTCGATGCGCCGCGGCTGCGGGATGCCGACCTCCCACTCGGCCGCGACGCGACCGGGCTTCGACGACAGGAGGACGACGCGCTGGCCGAGACGTACGGCCTCGCGGACGTTGTGCGTCACGAACAGCACCGTCAGCCCGACCTCGGCCCAGACCCGCGTCAGCTCCTCGTGCAGCGCGTCGCGGGTGATGGCGTCGAGTGCCGCGAACGGCTCGTCCATGAGGAGAACGCTGCTGTCCTGCGCGAGCGCGCGGGCCAGCGCGACGCGCTGCCGCATACCGCCGGACAGCTCGTGCACGCGCTTCTTCGCCTGGCCCTCGAGCCGGACGAGGGAGAGGAGGCGCTCCGCCTCCGGGCGCCGCGCCCCTCGCGGGACGCCTCGGAGACGGAGCGCGAGCTCGACGTTCTGGCCCGCGGTGAGCCAGGGGAACAGCGCCGACTCCTGGAACATCAGCGCCGCGCCGTTGCCGTGGTGGTGCACCCGGCCCGCGGTGGGCTCCTCCAGGCCCGCGACGAGCGAGAGCAGGGTCGACTTGCCGCAGCCGCTGGCGCCGACGAGGCAGAGGAACTCGCCCGGCTTCACCTCGAGGTCGATGCCGTCGAGCACGCGCGGCCCGTCGCCGAACGACTTGCTCACGTTGCGCAGCGACACGGCGTGCGGCGCCCTGACGAGCGCCTCTTCGTAGGTGACGGCCATGGCTAGCTCCCTAGTCCCGCGTTCGCGACCGGTGCGGCACCGGTCGCGGTGAGCACCTCGTTGAGGAGGCGGAGGTCGTAGATGCCGGCGAGGTCGGGCTCGTCGAGCAGCCCTGCCTTCACGGCGTGGGCCGCGCTCGTGGCGAGCGAGGCGGCGACGGGGTCGTTCGTGATGGTCAGCTCCGCGAACGCCCTGTCGAGCACCGGCCCCGGCAGTGCCTTCTGCGTCAGCTTCTCCAGCGCGGCGTTGACGGTGGTCTTGGCCTCGGCGGCGTTGGCGTCGATCCAGGCGGTGGTCTCGACGTGGGCCTCGAGCAGGCGCTTGACGATGCCGGGGTTCTTGTCGAGGAACTTCGTCGCGACGACGAGGTGCGTCGTCACGAACTGCCCGCCCGGCCAGAGGTCCTTCTCGTTGACGAGCACCTCCGCGCCGCCTTCGAGAACGAGACGGCTGGCCCACGGCTCGGGCAGCCACGCGCCCGCGACGTCGCCCTTGCGGAACAGCTCCAGCGTCGTGGCGTTCTCCGACGGCGCGATCGTCACGTCGCCGCCGGTCTGCGGGTCGGTGTGCAAGTCGTTCGACTCCAGCCACGCGCGCAGCGCGACGTCCTGCGTGTTGCCGAGCTGCGGCGTCGCGACGGTCTTGCCGCGCAGGTCGTTCGCGCTCGTGATGCCCGGCTTCACGACCAGCGCCGCGCCGCCGCTCGTGGCGCCGGCGACGATGCGCAGCGCCGAGCCCTTGCTCCTGACGTACGCGTTGATGGCCGGGTTGGGGCCGATGTACGTCGCGTCGATCGCCCCCGCGAACAGCGCCTCCACCGCCGCCGGGCCCGCGTTGAAGACCTGCGTCTCCAGCCGGGTCGGGCCGAGCCTGGTGGCGTACGTCCCGCGCTCGACGCCGATGACCGGCGTGGCGTGGGTGACGTTGGCGAAGTAGCCGAGGCGCAGCGTGCCCCCGGGGCCGGCGCTGGCGCTGGGCGACGTCGAGCAGCCGGCCGTCGCGGCGAGCGTGGCGACGGCGGCGAGCGCGAGGAGGGCCTTCTTCACGCGCCGACCATCCCCGCGCCGGCGGTCGCGCCGGTCAGCTCGTCGACGAGGATGAACGCGCCCGTCGCGCGGTTCTCGGCGTAGTCGTCGGCGAACAGCGGCTGCGCCGTCCGCAGCGTCACGCGGCCGATGTCGTTGAGGCCGAGCTCGGTGGCAGGCACCGGCTCGAACGTCGCCACGTCCAGCCGCTGGTCCAGCGTCTTCACGACCGCCTTCGCGGTGCGGGTCGTGTGCTTGACGAGCAGCCTGCTGCCGGGGCGCAGCGGCTCGTCGGTCATCCAGCAGACGGTGGCGGTGACGTCGTTGGTGACGTCGGGGCGGCCGCCGACGCCGACGATCATGTCGCCGCGCGAGACGTCGACCTCGTCGGCGAGGCGCAGCGTCACCGACATCGGCGCGAACGCCGTGTCGACCGGACCGTCGTACGTGTCGATCGCCTCGATCCGCGTCCGCAGCCCGCTCGGCAGCACCTCGACCTCGTCGCCGGGACGCAGAACGCCGGACGCGACGGTGCCCGCGTAGCCGCGGTAGCCGGTGCGGTGATCGCGGATCACATGCTGGACGGGGAACCGCGCGTCGCCGATGTGGTGCGTGGTCGCGACGTCGACCGACTCCAGGTGCTCCAGGAGCGAGGGGCCGTCGTACCAGGGCGTGTTGGCGGAACGCTCCACGACGTTGTCGCCGTGGAGAGCGGAGAGCGGGATGGCCGTGGCCTCGAACGGGAACGCCGAGGCGATCGCGCGGAAGACCTCCTCGTCCCACCCGACCAGGTCCATCTTGTTCACGGCGAGGACGAGGTGCGGCACCCGCAACAGCCGAGACAAGAACGCGTGACGGCGGCTCTGCTCGACCAGCCCCTTGCGGGCATCCACGAGGATGACGGCAAGATCAGCGGTCGAGGCACCCGTGACCATGTTGCGCGTGTACTGCACGTGGCCAGGGGTGTCCGCGACGATGAACTTGCGCCGCGGCGTGGCGAAGTACCGGTACGCCACGTCGATCGTGATCCCCTGCTCCCGCTCCGCACGGAGACCATCGGTGAGCAAAGCGAGATTGGTGGCCTCGCCGCGCCGCTCAGAGGCATCGACAACAGCGGCAGCCTGGTCCTCGAACACGCTCTTGCTGTCCCAGAGCAGGCGCCCGATCAGGGTGCTCTTGCCATCGTCGACGGAGCCCGCGGTGGCGAGGCGGAGCAGTTCCGTGGTCCCAGCGGAAGCGCCCGGGGTGGAGGGGTCGTCGGGGGAGGCTGCCGAGCGACTAGAGCGACGTAGGAGCCCTAGCGAGGCAGCCTCCCCCGACGGCACCGACTCTGGTGAGAGAGAAGACATTAGAAGTACCCCTCTCGCTTGCGGTCCTCCATAGCGGCGTCGGAGACCTTGTCGTCAGCCCGGGTAGCGCCCCGCTCGGTGATGCGCGTAGCGGCAACCTCCGCGATGACCTCGGCGACGGTGGACGCGGACGAGAGGACGGCTCCGGTGCACGAGGCGTCGCCAACAGTGCGGTAGCGCACGGTCGCCTCGAAGGGCGTCTCCGAGGGCCGGAGGGTGACGTACGGCGAGACGGCCAGCAACATGCCGTCGCGCGAGAACACCTCGCGCCGGTGCGCGTAGTAGATGGAGGGGACTTCCAGGGACTCGCGAGAGATGTACTGCCAGATGTCGAGCTCGGTCCAGTTGGAGAGCGGGAAGACACGGATGTGCTCGCCGGGGTTGTGGCGGCCGTTGTAGAGCGACCACAGCTCGGGGCGCTGGTTCTTCGGGTCCCACTGCCCGAACTCGTCGCGGAACGAGAACACCCGCTCCTTGGCGCGGGCCTTCTCCTCGTCGCGGCGGGCGCCGCCGAAGACGGCGTCGTACCGGCCGTTGGCGATGCCGTCGAGCAGCGTGACGGTCTGGAGCGGGTTGCGGGACTGGCCGGCGCGCTCGCGGACGCGGCCGGTGTCGATGGACTCCTGGACGCTGGCGACGACGAGCCGCGCGCCGAGCTCCGCGACGCGGCGGTCGCGGTAGTCGATGACCTCGGGGAAGTTGTGGCCGGTGTCGACGTGCATGAGCGGGAACGGGATCGGCGCGGGCCAGAACGCCTTCTCCGCCAGCCGCAGCATGACGATGGAGTCCTTGCCGCCGGAGAAGAGGAGGACGGGGCGTTCGAGCTCGGCGACGACCTCGCGCATGACGTGGATGGACTCGCTCTCCAGCACGTCGAGGTGGGAGAGGGCGTACGGCGTGTGCCGGACGACGGGCTCGATGACAGCGGTCATGCGCTCTCCTCCGGGGTCCCCGCGGCCGCGCGCAGCGCGGTCGTGGGGGAGATCAGCTCCAGGACTCGGGCGGCGGACTCGGCAACGGACTCGGACTCCGTGTGGATGACGAGGTCGGGGGAGACGGGCGGCTCGTACGGGTCGTGGATGCCGGTGAAGTTCGCGATCTCGCCGGCCCGCGCCTTGGCGTAGAGGCCCTTCACGTCGCGCGCCTCGGTGACCTCGAGCGGCGTGGCGACGTATACCTCGTAGAAGTCGGCGCCGGCCTCGCCGTGCAGCGCGCGGACCTTGTCGCGGGCGGCGGCGTACGGCGAGACGAGTGAGGCGAGGACGGTGACGCCGTTGCGCGCCAGCCGCGACGCGACCCAGCCGACGCGGAGCACCTGCGTGTCGCGGTCCTCCTTCGTGAACCCGAGGCCCTTCGACAGGTGCTCGCGGATCTCGTCGCCGTCGAGGACCTCGAGGGGGCCGTCGAGACGTTCGGCGACGGCGCGCGCGATCGTCGTCTTACCGGCGCTCGGGAGGCCGGTGAGCCAGATGGTCATCCCGCGCATTCGCCACGCCCCAGGATGACCTCGAACGGCGTCGTCTCGCCCCAGTCGGTGAAGTCGTCCGGGGCCTCCTCGCGCGTCCTCTTCTCGTCGAACGCCGCGAGCGACGCGCCGATGGCTTCCGCCCCTACGCGGTCCACCCACTCGCCGAACCGCTCGTCGCCGCGGCGTTCGTCACGGAACCGGCCGACCACCGCGACGACCGCCTCGGGCGTCCGCTTCGCGGGCGCCTTGGCGACGTACTGGCCGAACCTGGCCCCGCCCTCCGTGACCCGGCCACCGAGCAGGATGCGGTAGCCGGGGGCTTCGTCCGTGCCGACCCTGCGGACCTGGCCGGAGAGGCCGATGTCCGCCATCTGCTGCTGCCCGCAGGAGTTGGGGCAGCCCGACACGTTGATGGACAGCGGCACGTCGCCGAGGCCGGCCGCGCGCAGCGCATCGATGGTGGCCGACGCGACGCCGCGGCTGGCCACCAGAGCGAGGTTGCACGTCTCGGCGCCGGGGCAGGCGACGACGTTCGACGCCCGCTCGGCGCCGTTCTCGTTGAGCCCGGCCTCCGCGAGGATGTCGTACAGCCGTGGCACGTCCCCGGGACGGAGGTCGCGGCCGACGAGGTTCTGCCGGACGGTCGTACGCCACTCCACGCCGAGCTCGCGCGACGCCTTCGCCAGCACCCGGAACTGCTCGGTCGTCACGTCGCCCATGCGCACGGAGACGTACGCCACGAAGCGGCCGCGCTGGCGCTGCTCGATGACGTTCGTCTCGCGCCACAGGGCGTAGCCGAACGGGTCCTTCGTCTCGTACGGCGTCTCCGCCGGCGGCTCGGGACGGACGGTGCGCGCGGGGAGGAACGCGTCCGGGTCGGCCTTGCGGTAGTCGGCGGAGCAGCGCAGCTTCTCGCGCTCGGCGAGGACCTTCTCGCGGAACGTCTCGATGCCCATCTTGGCGACGAGGAACTTCATCCGTGCCCGCGCCCGCTGGTGCCGCGGCATCTCGCGGTCCCACACCCGCAGGATCGCCTCGGACGTGACGATGAGCTCGTCGGGGGAGGTGAGCGGCTCGATCGGCTGGGCGGCGTGCGGGTCGGTGCCGAGGCCGCCGCCGACCATGAGCCGGAAGCCCTTCACCCCGTCGACCTCGGTGGCGAGGATGCCGATGTCGTGGATGCCGGTCAGCGCGCAGTCGATGGCGCAGCCGGACGCGGCGACCTTGAACTTGCGGGGAAGGTTCTGCGCCAGCGGGTTGCGGAGGAAGTGCCGCGCGACGGCCTCCGCGGCGGCGTTGACGTCGAGCACCTCCATCGGGCAGACACCGGCGAGGTGGCAGGCGGTGACGTTGCGGACGGTGTCGCCGCAGGCCTCGCGCGACGTGACGCCGGCCTCGGCAAGCCGCTTCAACACCGCGGGCGCGTCGGCGAGCGCGACGAAGTGGAACTGCACGTTCTGACGCGTCGTGATGTGGCCCCAGCCGCGGCTCCACCTCTCCGACACGTCGGCCATGGCGTCGAGCGCCTCGGGCGTGAGGGCACCCCCTGGCAGCTTCGTACGGATCATGTGCACGTCGACGAGGTGGCGCTGGCCGTAGACGCCGTGCCAGAGGCGCAGGCGGCGGAACTCCTCGGGGTCGAGCTGGCCCGTCAGGTACTGCTTCACCGCGACCTCGAAGCGGTCCAGCTCCTCGACGTCGGCGAACGACGGCGCGTCGCGCAGGCTCGGCGCCGGCTCGTCGTCGGCGAGCAGCCGCGGCGCTGTCGAGGCGTCGACCGCCCCGCCGAAGGACGCGAACGTACGGACGTCAGACATGGAGACCACACTCCGTCTTGCTCAGCCCCGCCCAACGGCCACTGCGGGGGTCTTCACCAGGCGCCACGCGTCGCGTGCACGGCGCGCAGCCGATCGACGGGTAGCCGTCGGACAGCAGCGGGTTGACGAGGACGCCGTGCTCGGCGACGTACGCGTCGACGTCGGCCTGCGTCCAGGTCGCGAGCGGGTTGACCTTGACCTTGCCGCGCTTGTCGTCCCACCCGACGACCGGCGTGTCCGCGCGGGACGGGCTCTCGTCGCGGCGGACGCCGGAGCCCCAGGCGACGTACGGCGCCAGGGCCGCGTCGAGCGGGTCCACCTTGCGGGCCTTGCAGCAGGCCTCGACGTCGGTCTCGTACAGCCGGTCGTCGGGGCGGCCGCTCGTGATGGTGACGACGGTGACGTCGTACGTCGCGGCGATCGCGTCGCGGGTGCCGATCGTCTCGGCGAAGTGGTAGCCGGTGTCGAGGAAGAGCACGTCGACCTTCGGCGCGACGCGGCTGACGAGGTGCGCGAGGACGCCGGTCTCCATCGACGACGTGACGGCGAAGCGCTCGCCGAACAGGCCCGCCGCCCACGCGAGCACGTCCTCGGCGGGCGCGCCCTCGAGGTCGCGGCCCGCCCGCAGCGCGATGTCGCGCAACGGGTCGGCGTAGGCGATCGTCAACGGAGGTCCTCAGGGGGTGGCGGAACGCGCGCCACGGCATCGGGGATGCGCCGTACGCGGCGTCCCGATCGGGGAAGTGGTCTAGGAGGCGCTCAGGGGAGCGCGGGGTCTAGCCGTCCGATCGGGACGGCCGACACATCGCGGTCGATACGCGCTGCAGGTCTACATGCAGGCGCGTGACGAGGACCGCGACGGAGGACATGTGCGGAGGGTAAGGGGTCGAATTCCGTTCTGTCCATCTTCTTGTTACTTCTCACCTGCGCATCGTTCGCAACAAGCGAATGGAGGACTGAACGCCGCGACAGCGAATTGGCACAGCACTCACCCCCTACAGATGAGGATCTCCATGTCCCAGCGCATCCGTACGACCGTGCTCGCGGCCGCCCTGGTCGCCGGCACCGGCGTGCTCGGTGGAGCGACCCCCGCCTCCGCCGTGCCCGTCTGGAACGCGAACGGCCCGATCCACCCCGGCGTGCAGACCTACACCGCGGGCGGCCAGTGCACCGCCAACTTCGTGTTCTACGACTCGTCGAACAACGTCTACATCGGCCAGTCCGCGCACTGCGCGTCCACCGGCGGCCCGACCGACACGAACGGCTGCATCACCGGCTCCCAGCCGATCGGCACCAACGTCACCGTCACCGGCGCCACCCGCCCCGGCAAGCTCGTCTACAGCTCCTGGATCGCGATGAAGTCCGACCCGTCGGTGACGTCGGCGCAGTGCGCGTACAACGACTTCGCGATCGTCAAGCTCGACGCCGCCGACTACGGCCGCGTCAACCCGTCGGTGCCGTTCTGGGGCGGCCCGCAGGGCGTCAACACGAGCGGCCTGCCGGCGCGCTCGTACGTCTACACGTACGGCAACTCGTCGCTGCGCTTCGGCCTGACCCCGCTCAGCCCGAAGGTCGGCCAGACCACGACGACGACGCCCGCCACGGGGTGGCGTTACTCGGTCTACACGGTCAGCCCCGGCATCCCCGGTGACTCCGGCAGCGCGTTCCTCGACCGCAACGGCGCCGCGCTCGGCACCCTGTCGACGCTGTCCACCGACGGCAGCAACGGCGTCATGAACCTCAACCTGGCGCTCGCGTACCTGCGGTCGCACTCGACGCTGACGTCGCTGCAGGTCGCCAACGGCCTGACGACGTTCGACCCGATCGTCTGAGTTGGCCGGCCGGGGGCGCGCCGCCCGATACTGGGTGGCGTGCCCCTGGTCGACGTCATCGACGAGACGTTCGTCGTCGCCTCGCCCGCGGCCGTTGCCGCGGCGGTGAAGGAGCCGGCGTTCTGGGCGCGGGTGTTCCCCGACCTGGAGCTGCACGTCTTCGAGGACCGCGGCGACGAGGGGATCCGCCTCACGATCACCGGCGCGCTCGTCGGCTCGAATGAGTTCTGGGTCGAGCCGTGGGGCGACGGCGCCGTCGTCCACTACTACCTGCGCGCCGACCCGAGCCGCCGCGGCAGCGACACCGAGCCGATCGCCGGCGACCCCCGGAGGCTGGTGCGCAAGGCGATCAAGGCGCGTACCGCCCACTGCGTCCGCCTCAAGGCCGGGCTCAACGAGATCAAGGACCGGCTCGAGGCCGGCCGCCCGCCGGGGCTGCCCCGCGAGAACCCGCCGGATCTCCGGGCTAAAGCCCGCTAGGCCGTTCGGCCGATAGAGCAGGCATGGCGAACGAACGGTGTCCGTCGTGCGGCGGAGCCGTGCGGGCGGGCGACCCGTGGTGCACGTTGTGCTGGACCGACCTCCGGCCCGAGCCCGCGCCGCCCCCTGCCCCGGTGGCTCCGCCGCGTCCTGCCGTGCGCGCGGCCGTCGCCGCGCCGGTCGCGGTGCCCGTTCAGGGGTCCGCGCAGGGTGGTGTCGACCCGCTGACCGCGCCGCTGGCCGTGCTGCTCGGCGAGCCGCTCGCCGCCGACGCCGGCGCGCCGTCCGGCGCCACCTGGCCCTGCGTCGAGTGCGGCGAGCCGAACGCCCTCGACCTCGACGCGTGCGGCGTCTGCACGGCGCCGTTCGGCGGCCGCATCGCGCGGCTGAGCGACGTCAAGGCCGCCCGCCGCCGCTTCCTGCTGCTCTCGCTCGGCGCGATGCTGGCGTTCCTCACGGTGCTGGCGATCCTCACGTTCGCGTTCACGGACACGACCGCGGGCGGCGGCGAGGCTTCGCTCGAACCGACCATCGACTACACGTCGCTGCCCCGCGAGGAGTAGCTCTCCTCGTTCCGTGCGGCGTTCGTCGAAACGCTGCACCGGACGGATGCGGGCCCTGCCGTCGGCCGCGCCGTACGCTCGCACCCATGCGGGTGCATGTCGTCAGCGACGTCCACGGGGCGGCGGCCGCGCTCGCCCGCGCGGGCGACGGCGCCGACGCGCTGGTCTGCCTCGGCGACCTCATCCACTTCATCGACTACGGCGACTACAGCGGGATCATGGCCGACTTGTTCGGCACCGCCGCGGTGGAGAAGCTGGTCGAGCTGCGGACGGCGCGGCGCTTCGACGAGGCCCGCGCGTTCTCCAACGACCTCTGGGCCAGCAAGGACGAGGAGCGCTGGGTCCTGCTGGAGCGGGCGATCCGCGCGCAGTACGCCGAGCTGTTCGCGGCGTTCCCGACACCGACGTACCTGACGTACGGCAACGTCGACGTCCCGCACCTCTACGACGACTACCTGCGCGACGGCATCACGCTGCTCGACGGCGCGACGGCGGAGATCGGGGGGAGGACGTTCGGTTTCGTGGGCGGCGGCCTGCGGACCCCGATGCGCACGCCGATGGAGATCGACGACGAGACGTACGCCGCCAAGGTCGCCGCGGTCGGCGCGGTGGACGTCCTCTGCTGCCACATCCCGCCGCAGTGGCCCTCTCTGGTCTACGACACCGAGGCCCGCCGCTTCGAACGCGGCAGCGAGGCCGTCCTCGACGCCATCCGCGACACGCAGCCCGACCTCTGCCTGTTCGGGCACGTGCACCAGCCGCTGGAGGCGTCCCTCACGATCGGGCGTACGGAGTGCGTCAACGTCGGCTACTTCCGCGGCTCCGGCAGGCCGTACGTCCTGGAGTGGCAATAGGCTCACGGGCATGGCGGACCAGGCGAGCAGCTCCATCACGATCGACGCCGCTCCTGCGGACGTCATGGCGGTCATCGCGGACTTCGAGCGCTACCCCGAGTGGGCCGGCTTCATCAAGACCGCCGAGGTGCTCTCGACCGGCGCCGACGGCCGCGCCGACAAGGCCCGCTTCGTCGTGGACGCGGGCGTCATGAAGGCCGACTACACGCTGCGCTACACGTACTCCGGCGACGAGAAGATCACCTGGGAGCTCGAGGCCGGCAGCCTCAAGGAGAACACCGGCTCGTACGTCCTCAGGCCCGAGGGCGACGCGACCCACGTGACGTACTCCCTGACGATCGACGCCGGCATCCCGATGCTGGGGATGTTCAAGCGCAAGGCCGAGAAGGTCGTCATGGACACCGCGCTGAAGGAGCTCAAGAAGCGCGTCGAGGGTCTCCACTAGATGGCGATTCCGGTCCCCGGCGAGGGGCGACGGGGGCTGCTGTCGTTCCGGCTGTTCGGCTTCCCCGTCACGATCCACACGAGCTTCCTCGTCATCGTGGTGGGACTGAGCCTGTACTCGCAGGAGTCGCAGTCGCTGGACGTCCCAGGCGCGCTCGTCTGGCTCGCCATCGTCACGGTGTCGGTCATCGCGCACGAGCTGGGGCACGCGTTCGTCGCGGCGCCCGCCGGTGGCAGGCCGCGCATCGACCTCTACATGATGGCCGGGCTCACGACGTGGCAGCCGGCCCGCGCGAGCCGCGGCCGCCGGGTCGCGGTCAGCGTCGCGGGGCCGTTCGCGGGTGTGGTGCTCGGTGTCGCGTTGGTCTTCGCCTACGTCACCCTCGACCCGCCGGAGACGTCGCTCCTCGCCGACGTCCTGTTCAGCGCCATCTTCGTCAACCTCGGCTGGGGCCTGCTCAACCTCCTGCCGATGCTGCCTCTCGACGGTGGCCAGGTGGTGCTCGCGCTGATGCCGGGAGGGGACGACCTCGTCCGCATCCGCCGCGCGTCGTACGTCTCCCTCGGCGTCGCGGCGGCCGTCGCCGTGGCGGCGTTCGCGTACGGCGAGCCGATCGCCGCCGCGTTCGTCCTCTTCTTCGGTGCGGGCAACCTGCAGCGCATCCTGGCGCTGCGCAAGGGCGAGGACCCGGTCGTCAGCAGCCTCGCGGAGGCGGAGATCGCGCTGCACGACGGCCGCCCCGAGGACGCGCTGCGGCACCTCCCCGACGTCGACGCGGTGGCGCCACCGCTGCGCGGCACGGCCGCGATCATCCGTTCCGCCGCGCTGCTGCGGCTCGGCCGGCACCGCGAGGCGCAGGACACGCTCGTCGACCTGCCGGCGGGGTCGGTGGAGCCGGTGTTCGGCGCGACGGTGCTGCTCGCGAACGGCCAGGAGCAGCTCGCCCGCGAACGCCTCACCACCGCGCTCGCCGACGATCCGCCGGCCTGGGCGGTACGCGAGCTGGCACTGCTGCTGCGTACCCGCGGCGAGGACCTCGTCGGCGTCATCGGCGGCGTCACGGGCCAGGGGGCGGCGGGCGTCATGGACGCGCTGTACCGCACGGACGACTACGCCGCCGCGGCCGCCTGGGGCGAACGCGCCCTCGCCACCGGCGCCACCGAGGCCGGCGTCGCGTACAACACCGCGTGCTCGTACGCCCGCGCCGGCGACCCCGAGCGGGCGCTGCGCGCCCTCGGCTACGCCGCCGAGCTGGGCTGGACCGACTTCTCCGCGATCGACGCCGACCCCGACCTCGCGCCCGTCCGCGACCTGCCGGCGTGGCCGGAGGTCCGTACGCGGATGGGCGGGCGATTGGGCGCGCCTCCCGAGGCCCGCTAGCCTCTGCCTGGTGCGCGTCGTCCTCTTCACCGGCAAGGGTGGTGTGGGGAAGACGACCGCCTCGGCGGCCACCGCGACGCTCGCCGCGGGCCGCGGCCTCAAGACGCTGATCGTCTCGACCGACCCGGCGCACTCGCTCGCCGACACCGTGGACTGCCCGCTCGGTCCCGAGCCGACGGAGATCGACGGCAGCCTGTACGGCCAGCAGATCGACGCGCAGCGGCAGTTCGAACGCTCCTGGCGCGAGGTGCAGGACTACCTGCGCAGCGTCCTCGACAAGTCCGGCATCGACCCGATGGCGGCCGAGGAGCTGACCGTGCTGCCCGGCGCCGAGGAGGTGCTGGCGCTGCTGGAGGTACGCCGCCAGGTCGCCTCGCAGACGTGGGACCTCGTCGTCGTCGACTGCGCTCCGACCGCGGAGACGCTGCGGCTGCTCGCGCTCCCGGAGGCGCTGTCCTGGTACATGGACCGCGTCTTCCCCGCCTCCCGCCGCGTGGCCCGCGCGATGCGTCCGGTCATCGGGCGGGTGAGCAGCGTGCCGTTCCCGCAGGACAAGGTCTTCGACGCCGTCGAACGCCTCCACGCCGAGCTCGCCGACGTCCGCGCGATGCTCACCGACCAGACGACCTCGTCGGTACGCCTCGTCCTCACGCCCGAGGCCGTCGTCGTCGCCGAGGCGCGCCGCACCCTGACGTCGCTGAGCCTCTACGGCTACCGCGTGGACGGCGTCGTCGCCAACCGTGTCTTCCCCGCGGGTGGTGACGCGTGGCGGGCCGGATGGGTTGCGGCGCAGCAGATCCAGCTCGGCGAGGTGGAGCAGTCGTTCGCGCCGCTGCCGATCTGGCTCAGCCCGTACCGCGCCGGCGAGCCGGTCGGCCTGGAGGAGCTGGCGGCGTTCGGCGCGGAGGCGTACGGCGCCCACGACCCGCTCGCGCTGCCGCCGCCGCACGACCTCATGTCGGTGACCCGTACGGACGCCGGCTTCGACCTCGCGCTCGACCTGCCGCTCGCCGACAAGCGCGACCTCGACCTCGTACGACGCGGCGACGAGTTGGTCGTCACCGTCGGCTCCCGCCGTCGTGTGCTGGCGCTGCCGAGCGCGCTGCGCCGCTGCCTCGTCGACTCCGCCGCGCTGCGCGAAGGGCGGCTCGTGATCTCGTTCGTCCCCGACCCCGACCTCTGGAACGCATCGCTGTGACCGAAGCCGTAGGAACCCTCGCCGACGAGGCCGCCAAGCTGTTCACCGCCGCCGAGTCGTGGTGGCGCGAGCACGCGCCTGCCGCGCCGGAGGAGGCCGCCGCCGAGTGCAGGTACTGCCCGTTCTGCCAGGCGCTGTCCGTCGTGCGCGGCGCGCAGCCGGAGCTGTTCGAGCAGGTGACGGAGGCGGCGACCGGTCTGTTCACGGCGTTGCGGAACGCCGCCGAGACGACGGCGCACCGCAAGCGGGACGACGTACCCGTCGAGCGGATCGACATCGCCTGATGGCGCTGGCGATCGGCGTCGACATCGGCGGCACCAAGGTCGCCGGCGGCGTCGTGGACGACGAAGGCAGGGTCGTCGCGGAGACGCGCCGCCCGACGCCGTCCGACGACTCCGACGCCGCGATCGAGGCCGTCGTCGGCGTCGTGCACGAGCTCTGCGCGTCGTACGACGTCACCGCCGTCGGCATCGCGGCCGCGGGCTACGTGAGCGCCGACCGCTCGACGATGCTCTTCGCTCCGAACCTCCCCTGGGAGAACCTTCCCGTCCGCGACCTCCTGCAGGAGCGCATCGACCTCCCCGTCGACGTCGAGAACGACGCCAACTGCGCCGCGTGGGCGGAGCACCGCTACGGCGCCGCGCGCGGCGAGGACTGCGTCGTCTGCCTCACCGTCGGCACCGGCATCGGCGCCGGCATCCTCGTCGAGGGCGCGCTGTACCGAGGCCGTTTCGGCATCGCGGGGGAGCCGGGTCACCTCGGCGTCGTCCGCGACGGGATCCCCTGCGGCTGCGGCAACTCCGGCTGCCTCGAGCAGTACGCCTCGGGCACCGCCCTGGTCCGCTACGCGCGCGAGCGCGGCCTGTCCGCGGAGGGCCCGGAGATCACGGCCGCCGCGGAGGCAGGGGACGAGCGCGCGGTGGAGTCGTTCGCCGAGGTGGGGCGGTGGCTCGGGCACGCGCTCGCCGACATCGCGGCGGTGCTCGACCCCGGCATGTTCGTCATCGGCGGCGGCGTGGCCGACGCGGGCGAGCTGCTGCTCGGGCCGGCGAGGGAGACGTTCCGGGCGATGCTGCCGGGTCACGGGCACCGGCCGTTCGCGGACGTCCGCCAGGCGGTCCTCGGCAACGCCGCGGGGCTGGTCGGCGCCGCCGACCTCGCGCGGACGTCGTGAGGGTCGGAACGGCGCTGCCGCAGCGGCGCATGGACGCGGCGTTCCTCGACGTGGCGCGGGAGGCCGAGGACCTCGGCTACGCCTCGGTGTCGGTCTACGACCACCTCGTGCCGCTCGGCGCGCCCGAGGGGACGCCGGTGCTGGAGGCGTTCACGGCACTCGCCGCGGTCGCGGCGGCGACGTCGCGGATCGGCCTCGTGACGCTCGTCGTGCGGGCCGCGATGCGCCCGCCCGCGATGACCGCGCACCTCGCCCGCACGCTGCACGCCGTCGCCGGCGAACGCCTCGTGCTCGGCCTCGGCACGGGTGACGCGAGCAGCGCGCGGGAGGACGTACTCCTCGGCCTGCCCTCACTGACTGGCGAAGGCAGGCGGGACGCGCTGCGGGCGACGGTGGCCGCGGTGCGCGAGGGCGTACCTGGGCTGCCGGTCTGGGTCGGTGGCAACGGCGAGCGCACCCGCGCGCTGGCCGCCGACCTCGGCGACGCCTGGAACTGCTGGGCGCTGGCGCCGTCCGAGATCCCGGCGACGCCTGTCCCGATCACGTGGGGCGGCCAGGTCGTGCTCGGCTCGACCGCCGCCGAGGCCGCCGACCTGCTCGCCGGCTGGACCCCTGGCCGCAATCCCGCCGAACGCGCCCACGCCCTCACCGGCACGCCCGACGACGTCGCCGCCAGGCTGCGCGCCCTCGCGGACGCGGGCGTGACCGAGGCGGTGGTGGCGTTCGTCGGGGGGAACGCGGGCACGCAACGCCGCCTCTTCGCCCGCGAGGTGCTCCCGTTGCTCTGAGCGCGCGCCTCCACTTTTCGTGATCTTGGCGACGTTCGTGCTGCCCGGGCAGCAGAAACGTTGCCAAGATCACCGGAATCGGGCCGTCGCCAACCCCTAGGCTCGGCGGATGCGAGCCGTCGTCGCGCTGGGAGGCAACGCCCTCTCGCCGCCGCGCGCCACCGGCTCGGCGGACGAGATGCGCGCCGCTCTCGCGGACACCTGCGGCTACCTCGCGGACCTCGTGCTCGACGGCGTCGGCCTCGTCCTCACCCACGGCAACGGCCCGCAGGTCGGCCGCATCCTGCTCCAGCAGGAGGCCGCCGCGCCCGACATCCCCGCGATGCCGATGGACGTCTGCGGCGCCGAGTCCCAGGGCCAGATCGGCTACCTCCTCGCGCAGGCGCTCGACAACGCGCTGCGTGCCCGCGGCTCCGACGTCCGCACCCTCTGCCTCGTGACGCAGGTCGTGGTGGACGGCCGCGACCCGGCGTTCCGCCGCCCGACCAAGCCGGTAGGCCCGAGCTACGAGCGCCCCGACGCGCAGCGCATCGCGGCCGAGACCGGGCACGTCTTCACGATCCAGCCGGACAAGCGGTGGCGGCGCGTCGTCGCCTCCCCGGAGCCGCTGCGATTCGTGGAGGAGGGGCCGCTGCTGCAGACGATCGAGGCGGGGCACGTCGTCATCGCGGCGGGCGGCGGCGGCGTACCCGTCGTCGACCTCGACGGCGCGCTGCGCGGGGTGGACGCGGTCGTCGACAAGGACCGTTCGGCGGCCAAGCTCGCGCTGCTCGTCGACGCCGACCTGCTGCTCATCCTCACGGAGGTCGAGGTGGTGCAGCAGGCGTTCGGGACGCCGGAGGCGAGGCCGCTGCGTCACCTCACCGCCGCCGAGGCGCGCGACCTGCTGAGCGCGGGAGAGTTCCCCGAGGGGTCGATGGGGCCGAAGGTGCAGGCCGCCTGCGACTTCGTGGAGAACGGCGGCGCCCGCGCGGTCATCACGTCGCTCGCCAAGGCGGCCGAGGCGGTCGCGGGCAAGGCGGGTACGGAGCTGACGGCGTGACCACCCTGCGCGTGCTGTCGTACAACGTCCTCTCGCTCCGCCGCGGGACCGACAAGGTCGCCGCCGTCATCCGCGCCTGCGACCCGGACGTGGTCTGCGTGCAGGAGGCGCCGCGTTTCCTGTTCTGGCGGCGGCGGTGCCGCGCGCTGGCAGCGGCCGCGGGGCTGAAGGTCGTCACGGGAGGGCGGCCCGCGGGCGCCGTTCTCGTCCTCGCCCGACCCGGGCTGCGCGTCGTGACCACGAAGAACGTCAAGCTGCCGTGGCACCCGCCGCTGCACCGGCGCGGGATGGCGATCGGGGTGTTCGAGGCCGGCGGCAGCGAGGTGACCGTCGCCTCGACGCACCTGAGCCTGAACGACGCCGAGCGGCTCGCGCAGGCAGACCTCGTCCTCACGCACCTCGCCGCGCTACGACGGCCCGCCGTGCTCGCCGGCGACGTCAACGAGGACCCCGACGACGCCGCCTGGCGCGTGCTCGCGGGCGCGCTGGCCGACGCGTACGCCACGGCGCCGCTCGGCGACGGCTTGACGAGCACCGCCGCCACACCGCGCCGCCGCCTCGACGCGGTCTTCGTGGACCGGCGGCTCGGCGTCGTGTCCTGCGGGGTGCCCGAGGTCGCGGGGCTCGTCGAGGCGAGCGACCACAGGCCCGTCCTCGCGATCGTGCAAGTTCACTGAGTCGGGTATCCGACAGTTCGCCCACAACGGCGAGACAAGCAGGGAGCATCGGGGACGCCCCCGCCCAGTTCCACCATGAGGAGCCTTGCTTGGATGCGTACGTGTTCGCGAGCAGTGCCACCGGTAACGCCCTGTCGACCCTTGCCACGCAGGTCGGCAACGGCGGACCCGCCCGGGTCGTCCTGCCCCTCTCGGGCGACCGGGCCGTCTACGTGGCAATCGAAGCCCCCGACGAGGAGACGTTGGAAGAGGAGATCGACGCGGTACTCGGCGTGACCGGCCTGAGCGGCGCGACGGCCTACATCGTCGACGAGGCGGCGTACGACGACTACACGTTCCCTACCCATGCCGTGGTCTCGGCCTGGGTGGGGTTCGCGCTTCTCCAGTCGAACGCGGCTGTCACGCTGGCCGGGGTCGTCGACGGCATGACCGGCGTCAGTGGCGTCGCCGTGGTCGACAACGGCAGCCAGAAGGTGCTCGTGGAGGTGACCGCCAGCACGAGCACCTCGTTGTCGAGCTACCTGTCCTCCGTCACCGCCGCCCAGGGCGTCACGGGAGTGACGTTCACGGCGACAGGTCAGCTCTCCAACGGCGCCGGATTCCCGGTCTGAGCGCATGAACGCTCCCCGCGCCAGCGACTCCGCGACCTGCCGTTCGTGCGGGTCCGCGGTCGTCGCCGGCGCGCGGACGTGCTCCGTGTGCGGCGAGCCGACCGCACCGGCGGAACGCAAGCTCGTCACCCTCCTCTTCGCCGACATGACCGGGTACACCGAGCTGTGCGAGCGCCTCGACCCCGAGGACGCGCACGACTTCGTACGCCCGGCCATGACGGCGTTGCGGCGGGTCGTCGAGCACTACGGGGGAACGGTGCCGCAGATGCAGGGGGACGGGTTCATGGCGGTGTTCGGGGTTCCGGTCGGGCACGAGGACGACGCGGCGCGGGCCGCGCACGCGGCGGTCGCGCTGCACGCGGAGGTCGCGGCCATCAACCGGGGAGAGGAACGCCTCGCGGTCCCCGGGCTGCACATCGGCGTCAACACCGGCGAGGTGTTCGTCGCCGCGAGCAGGGAGGTGTCCGGGTTCTCGGTCGCGGGCGACACCGTCAACGTCGCCGCGCACCTGTGCTCGGCCGCGAGCGAGGGGGAGACGCTCGTCGGCGTCCGCACCGTCGAGCTCGCGGGGCCGGGGCTGCGACTCGGGCCGCGCAGGGAGATCGAGGTCAAGGGCCACACCGAGCCGGTGGCCGTGCACGAGGTCCTCGGCCTCGACCCCGTCGCCCCCGACGGCGTACGCCCCGACCGCGGCGCGTTCGTCGGCCGGTCCGACGCGATCGCGGTGCTGCACGCCGCGCTCGACAGCGCGGTCGCCGCGCGGACCTCGCGGGTGCTGCTCCTGACCGGCGACCCGGGCCAGGGGAAGACGCGGCTCGCGGGGGAGTTCCTCGCCCGCCGCGCCGGCGTCACCGTGCTCCGCGGGAGGTGCACGCCGTACGGCCGCCGCCGCCCGTTGCAGGCGGCCGTCGACGCGGTCGCGACCCACCTCGGCGTGCCCGCGGGCGCGCCGAAGCGCGAGGTCGCGGCGGCCGCGCGGCGCGTGTTCGGCGCGGCGGCGACGTCGCTCGTCGCGCAGACCGTCGCGCTCGTCGCGCAGGCGGCCGAGCCGCGTACCCCCTCACCCGGCACCGACCGGCTCGCCGCGGACGTGGCGGCGCTGCGTTCGGTGCTCACCGCGACCGCGGCGACGTTGCCGGTCGTGCTCGTCCTCGACGACCTGCACTGGGCAGGCGCCGAGCTCCTCGGGCTCGTCGCCGACCTGCACGCGTCACCGTTGCCCGCGCCGGTGCTCGTCCTCGGCCTGAGCAGGCCCGACGACGCCCTGCCCGCCGGGCTGCCGCTGCGTGTCCTCGGCGCGCTCCCCGACGACGACATGCGCCGCCTGCTCGCGGACCTGCTCGGCGAGGAGCCGCCGGGCTGGCTCGCGGGCGACCTGCTGAGCCGCGCCGGGGGCAACCCGCTGTTCCTCGACGAGTGCCTGCGGATGCTGCTGGAGACCGGCGCGATCTCCCGCGGCGCCGCCGGCCTCGACGCCGATCGCGAGCAGGTACGCCGCGTCCCCAACTCGATGCGCATGTTCATCACCGCGCGTCTCGACAGCCTCTCGCCCGCCGAGAAGCGCCTGCTGCAGCGCGCCTCCGTCGCCGGCGACACCGTCTGGACCGGGCTGCTCGACGAGATGGCCGAGGAGCCCGAGCTCGAGGCGACGCTCGACGCGCTCGTCGCGCGCGGCCTGCTGCGGCACGCCATCTCGTCGGTGCCCGGCGAGCGGGAGTACGTCTTCAAACACGTGCTCATCCGCGACGTGGCGTACGAGTCGCTGGCCCGCCGCGACCGTTCCGCGCTGCACCGCATCGTCGGCGACTGGCTCACCGAGGTGTCTGCCGGCGAGGGCGGCCCCAACCCGCCGCTCAGCCTGCTCGCGTACCACTTCCACCAGGCGTTCACGCTGGCCCGCTCGGACGCCGCGGGCGTGCAGCCGTCGTGCGACCTCGCGCGGCTCGCCGTACGCCACCTGCTCGCGTGGGGGCGTTCGCTGTACCGCTACCAGGCCCGCGACGCCGAGGCCGCACTGACGCAGGCGCTCGACGTGGCGCAGGCGGCCCGGCGGTGCATCCCCGACGAGACGTACGCCGTCCTCCTCGTCGAGCGCGCCACCGCCCTCAACGAGCTGGCCCGCTTCGGCGAGGCGATCGAGGACCTGCGGACCGCCGAGGAGGTCGCGGCGACCAACGGCGACGACGCGCTGCGCGCGCGGGCGCTGCTGGCGCATTCCGGCTCGCTGTCGCACCTGTCGCGCATCGACCTCGCGCGCGAGCGCCACGCCGAGGCCGTCGTCCTCCTCGAACGCGCGGGCGACGCGTCGGGTCTGGCCGCCGCGACGTTCCAGGCCGCCGAGAACCTCCGCTACGACGACCTGCCGGCCATGACCCGGCTGCTGCGCGAGGCGTACGGCCTCTACGGCGCCGCCGGCGACGACGCCGGGCAGGCGATGGTGGCGCGGCACCTCGCGTACCTCCTGTCGCCCGCGGGCGGCTCGGAGTTCCGCCGCTGGTACGACCTCGCCGAGCAGTCCGCGCGCGACGAGTTCGAGCTGCGGGGGCGGGCGTCGGTGCGGGTGGCGCTGGCGTTCTCCGAGCAGTACCGCGGCGACTTCGCGCAGGCGCTCGACACCGCGCGGCTCGCGCGGCAGGACGCCGCGGAGGCGGGTGCGCGGGTGTTCGAGATGCACGGGCTCCTCATCCAGCAGGAGTGCCTGTCCGCGCTCGGCCGGGCCGAGGAGAGCGACCGGGTGCTCGACGAGGTGCTGACCCGCGCGGAGGCACTCGGGTCCCGCCGGTGGCGCGCCATCGCGCTCGCCAACGCGACCCGTGCGGCCGCGCGGCGGCGTCGTTCGGCGGTGGCGTGGCAGCACCTGCGGGAGGCGCGGCGGACGCTCGCGGAGATCGGCGAGCGCAACGCCGAGCTCGGCGTCCTCATCTACGAGGCAGAGCTGCTCATGGACACCGGCCGGTGGGCAGACGCCGTGGGCGCGGCGGAGCGTTCCGTCGACCGCGCCGAGTCGCACGGCTGGAGCCTCGCCTCGACGCTGCCGCGCGTGATGACCGCGCGCTGCGCCGTGGCCGACGGCAGCGACCGCGCCGAACGCCTCGTCGCCGAGGCCATGGACGCCGCCCGCCGCCACGACGCCCCGCGCTACGGCGCGCTGGCCGCCGCGTGCCTCGAGCAGCACCAGCTCCTGCGCGGCGAGACCTCGTCCGCGACACTCGCGCCGACGACGGGGGATCTCGCGGAGACCCACGCCACGGCTGCCGAGAACGAAGCGTTGCGCCACCTGATGGCCGGCAACCCGGCCGACGCGGTCGTCACGCTGGAACGGGCCGGCGCGGCCTGGGCGATGCTCGGAGCCACCGTCTGGCAGGCCCGCGCGCTGCTCTGGCAGGCCGAGGCGCTACGCCGTACCGGCGACGCCGAGGGAGCGACCCGCGTCGCCGAGCCCGTACCCGGGATGCTCCGCGACCTCGACGCCCCGGACGGCACCGCGGACCGCCTCCGCGCGTCGCTGCCCGCCTGATCACAGGAACGGGTCGTTGTTGGGCCAGGCGCGGCACGGCGAGCCCATCTCGCTCCAGCAGTACCGCTGCGTCCTGTCGTCGTCGGGGTTCATGTTCCACGGGCTGCCGCCGTACTGCGGGCCGCTCGTCCGCGTCGTGCCGCGGTACGTCATCTGGAAGACGGGGTGGATCTCCTTGCCCGTGCGCACGCCGGGAAGGCACTTGTGCCAGTCGCAGTCGAGCACGTACGCGCCCGTCAGCGTGATCGGGTTGCTGCAGGTCGCCCGGGTCCAGTCGATGACGTTGTTGAAGTGCGGCTTGTCGCGCGGCATGAACTCGATGGCGTACTCCTCCCCGGTCGGCACGCCGGAGACGCAGGGGCCGAGACCGACCTTGAAGTGCTGGTCGCCGTCGCCGTCGTCGGGGTCGCTCTTGCTGCCCTGGATGACGTAGCCCTCGATCGTCTTGCAGGTGTTCTTCTGCTCCAGGCGCTCGGGGCGGTAGGCGCCCATCCGCGCGGCGTACCACGTGGCCGAGGAGGGCGGGCAGACCGTCACGGCGGTGTCGGCGTCGCCGACGTTGACGCCGGGACCGCCGCGAACGTAGTTGCTGCCGAGCTCGCCGAGCAGCACGTCGTTGTCGGCGCCGCCGTACAGCGCGTCGTCGTCGTCGCCCCCGTTGATGACGTCGTTGCCCCCGGCGCCGCTGAGCATGTCGTAGCCCTCGCCGCCGACGATGATGTCGTCACCGCCGCGGCCGTTGAGGCCGTCGTGGCCGGTGCTGCCGCACAGGATGTCGCCCTGCGGACCGCCGACGACGACGTCCTGGCCGGCGCCGGCGTAGATGATGTAGGGCTTCCCGTCGTCCGGGACGACGTACTCGTCGTTGTTGCCGGTCAGCTTCTTGACGACGAACCCGGCTGGGGGCTGCGCCGCCGTGCACGCCGTCTCGTCGACGGGCGCGACCGACCACGACACCACCATGGGCAACGTCATGACGGCAGCGGTGGCCGTACCGAACAGGACTCGCTTGGCGACGCGCATGGGAACCCCCCTGGGCCCGTTGAGGGTCCGCAGTATGGGCCGCGCCACGAGCCGTTCGGTAGGTGTCGCGACGGCCACATCGCCGGGCTGTCCGCCTTGCCAGGGAAACCCCCTTCGGGGTGCGTTCTGTGCCTTTTCCCGCACGACACGCCACCGGGAGCCTTTTCCATCCTGGCGTCGACAGCCCCATCGACCGACGCGCCGAGCGGTGAGTTCGGACCGCCAAAGTCACCGCTCGAGCACGAACGATCGTCCATACCCACCGGTAACCTCCGCGCGCAACGGTTCCCGGTTGCGTGGAGAAGTGAGGTGGGCGAGGTCCCCCCTTGCCCACCGCCCGTCCCTCTAGCGGGGCGGGTAGCCCGGGCAGAGCTCGGTGGCGAGCTGCTCCAGGAACAGGCCGATGTCGGTCACGATGCCGACGGCCTGGGCGGAGCCGCGGTCGGCGAGCTTCGTCACGGTCGCGGGGTTGATGTCGACGGAGACGAGGGGAATCGACGCGGGGAGGATGTTCCCCGTCGCGATCGAGTGCAGCATCGTCGCCACCATGATCGCGTAGCCGACGTCGTGCAGCTCGGCGCGCATGGCGCGCTGCCCCTCGATGACGTCGGTGTAGACGTCGGGGAGCGGCCCGTCGTCGCGGACGGAGCCGACGAGGACGAACGGCTTCCGCTCCTCGACGAGCGCGTGCATCACGCCGCCGCGGAGTACTCCTTGCTCGACAGCCGCGGCGATGGACCCCGCGCGGCGGATCGTGTTGATGGCGCGGATGTGGTGCTCGTGGCCGTGCTCGACGCCGGCGCCGACGGCGAGGTCGACGCCGAGGGACGTACCGAACAGCGCCGACTCGATGTCGTGGGTGGCGAGCGCGTTGCCGGCGAAGACGACGTCGACGAAGCCTGCCCGCACCATGGCTACCATCGCGGGGGACGCGCCGGTGTGGACGACGGCGGGGCCCGCCACCCAGAGGATGCGCTTGCCCGCGGCCTTGACCTCGCGGAGCTGGCCGGCGATCTGGCGGACGAGCAGCGCCTGCGGCTTCTCGCTCGAGACGGTGGACGCCATGAACTCGAAGTGCCCCGACGTCTTCGCCGAGTGCTGTTGGTGCGGCAGCTCGACCTTGACGCCGTTGGCGCCGCAGACGACGACGTCGCCCGCCTTCACGTCGGAGACCGGCACCGTACGGACGCGGCCGTCCGCGACGACGAGGCCGCAGTCCATCTCGGGGTGCTCGACGCGCAGCCACTTGCCCTCGACGCGGACGAGCGTCTCGAGGTTGGTGGTCGAGTAGAAGTCCTCGGGGAACACGCCGTCGCGGTCGGCCGCGCGCAGCAGCGCCTCGCCGGGATCGACCTGGTTGACGCCGTGGATCTGGATGCGCATGAGGATGCGCTGCAGCACCTCGTCGGACTCGGCGCCGACGCGGATCTTCGCGTGCGACTCGTCGTCGTGGGTGCGCCCGAGGTCGAGCTTCTCGATGACGTAGTCGCCGCCGTAGTCGAGCACGTCGTCGAGCACGCGCGCGAGCACACCGGAGTCCATCAGGTGGCCCGTTATCTGGACCGTCTCGTTCACCACTACAGGACTGCTCCATCGTCCGGACCGTCGTCGACCGAGGGAGCATCCCGCATCCGGAAGACCAGCGTCCCGATGCCGGCGAGCAGCGAGATCAGCCCAAGGATCTGGATGCCGTCGTCCTGCGTCTGCCCGAGCAGCGGCAGCACGACGATGACGACGATCCCGAGGACGATCGCGACGATCGCGTAGCGCGTCACGGGCGCCGAGGGGAGCGTCACCGGCGGGGCGGGCGGCGGTACGAAGTGGTCGTCGTCGGGGTTGCGGCGCTTCGGCGCGGGCGGCTCCGGAGGGGGGTCCGCGCGGCGGGCGGGGCGGACGTTCTCGGCGTCGGGCCAGGTGGCCGCCTCCGGTACGGCGTCCCACGCGGCCACGATCGCGTCGAACGGGTCCACCTCGGCCTCGGCGGGCCCGAGCTCCGCGAGCAGCCCCGGCAGCTCGGCCGCGACGATCGCCTCGGCCACGTCGCGGCGGGTCGCGTCCACATGGATCCGGTCCACGGGCGCGGTCTGCGCCTGGGGCTCGGCGTACGCCGCCACGGCCGCGTCCTCGAGGCTGTCCAGCAGCGCCTGCGACACCCGGTGGTCGACCTCGACGAGCGCCGTCCACGCGGCGGGCGGGGGTACGGCGTTGGCCCGCGCGCCCTGCGGCGCGGGCCGGACCGGCCCGTCGCTCGCGGCGTCCCACCCCTCGGTCATGTCAGGCCTGGACCGCCGTGTGGGCCCGGACGAACTCCAGGCTCTCGCGGAAGATCAGGTCCGCGTCGTGGTCGAGCGTGGCGACGTGGTAGCTGTTCTCCAGCACGACCTCGCGGACGTCGTCCGACCCGACGGCCGACAGCAGCAGCGCGCCGCTCGCGGGCTCGACGAGGTGGTCGTCGGCCGAGCGGAACGTCAGCAGCGGCTGCGTGACCTTGCCGAGGTCGGCCGCGACGAGCTTCCAGAGCTGGGCGAGGGAGGCGGCGGCGCGCAGCGGCGTGCGGTCGTACGCGTGCTCGGTGATGCCCGGCTTCTTGATGTCGTCGCCGACGGCCTTCAACGACGGCACGATGCGGGAGACGTACGGCAGGAACTTCGCGTCCTTGCGGAGCGTGAGCAGCGACGGGTTGACGGTGACGAGGCCGGCGATGTCGTCGCCGCGCTCCTCGGCGAGCCGCAGCGTCAGCGTCCCGCCCATGGACAGGCCCATGACGAACACCTGGTCGCAGCGGCCGCGCAGCTTGTCGAACCCGCGTTCGACCTCGCCGTACCAGTCCTGCCAGCGGGTGAGGTTCATCTCCTGCCAGCGGGTGCCGTGGCCGGGCAGGCGGGGGCCGAGGACGGTGAGGCCGTTCTCGGCGAGGTACTCGCCCCAGGGGCGCATGGAGAACGGCGACCCCGTGAACCCGTGCACCATCAGCGCGCCGACGTCGCCGCCTTCGTAGGCGAACGCCTCGCACCCCGGCTTGACCGGCATGGGCCACCTCCCGCGATCTGCCGCCATCGTCGCACGCGCGCCACGCGAGGCGCGACGGGAACCCCCGCCCGCCCCGGCCGAGCGCGCCCGCGAAACGATCACCCGTGTCCCTTCTCCGGCCGGGCTCCCGCACGCGGCGGGGACACAGGTGATCGTTCCGGGGCGGGCGGGCGGCGGGACCCCGGGGGAACGTTCGGAGGGCGGATGGACGTAACCCCGGCCCGTTCCGTAGGGTCGGTCGCTACGACGGCTGACAATGGAAGCGGGGCCTCCCGGGTGTGGTACTGGATTGTCAAGGCGATCCTGACCCCGATCCTCCGCACGCTGTTCCGCCCCAGGGTCGAGGGCGCGGAGTACCTCCCGGAGGAGGGGCCGGCGATCCTCGCGAGCAACCACCTGTCGTTCTCCGACTCGATCTTCCTGCCGCTGGTGGTGCCGCGGCGCGTGACGTTCCTCGCCAAGAGCGACTACTTCACGGCGGGCGGGCTCAAGGGACGGCTCAAGGCGGGGTTCTTCAAGGGCGTCGGGCAGCTGCCGGTGGACCGTTCGGGCGGGCGGGCGTCGCAGGCGGCGCTGGAGGCCGCGAAGAAGGTCCTCGCCCAGGGCGACCTGCTCGGCATCTACCCGGAGGGCACGCGTTCGCCTGACGGCCGCCTCTACCGCGGCAAGACCGGCGTCGCGCGGATGGCGCTGGAGTCGGGCGTCAAGGTCATCCCGTGCGCGATGGTCAACACGTTCGAGATCCAGCCCCCGGGCAAGGTGATCCCCAAGATCATGCCGGTCGTCATCAGGATCGGTAAGCCGCTGGACTTCTCGCGCTACGCCGGCATGGAGGACGACCGTTTCGTCCTGCGGTCGATGACCGACGAGATCATGTACGAGCTGATGATGCTGTCGGGGCAGGAGTACGTCGACACGTACGCCACCAAGGCCAAGGCCGACATCGAGGACGCCCGCGCCGCCGCCGGCGAGTCGATGGTGTCCGCCTCGCCGGGTCCCCAGCGCCGCGCCGGCTGACCAGTGCCCCGTCCGGCCGCGCCCGCCCTGCTGCGCGGCGCCCCGGCGGCGACCGGCGGCGTTCTCGTCGGCGTCGATAGCGCCGCCATCGCCGCCTCCTCGGCCTTGCCGCTCGTCCCCCCGGACGCCGCTCGCGACGGGCAACGCGACCGGACGGGGCACTAGTGGGCGTCGAGGGCTCGCTGTGGCGGGCGCTCGCGGCGTTCCGCTGGCTGTCCGTCCCGTACGCCGCCGTCCTCGTCTGGGCCAACGACGCCAACTACGCGCACCCCGTGGGCGGCTGGCTCGTCGTCGCCGCCATGCTCGCCTGGACCGTCGTCGTCACCGCGCGCCCGCCGCGTACGCGGATGCTCCTCGGCGCCGACCTCGCCATCGCCTCCCTGCTGGTCTTCGCGACGCGGCTCGTCGAGACGCCCGACCGGATCACCACCGCGCCGACGCTGACCGTCACGTGGAGCGCCGGGCCGGTCGTCGCGTGGGCGATCGTGTGGGGCGTCGCGGGCGGCGTAGGGGCTGGGTTCGTCGTGGGGATGGCGACGATCCTCATGCGCGGCAACTTCGGGCAGTCCAGCGGCGGCAGCCTCGTCCTGCTCGTGCTCAGCGGCGCCGTCATCGGCTACGTCGTCCGCCTCGCACTGGGCGCGCAGGCGTCGCTCGCCCGCGCCGTCGAGCTGCAGGCCGCCACCGCCGAACGCGAACGCCTTGCCCGCCGTATCCATGACGGGACGTTGCAGACGCTCGCGCTCATCCACCGCCGCGGCGAGCGCATCGGCGGCGAGGCGGCGGAGCTGGCCGCGCTGGCCGCGGAGCAGGAGGCGACGCTGCGCGAGCTCGTGGCGCGCGGTCCCGCCACGGCGCCCGCGGGCTCGGCGGACCTGCGCGGGCTGCTCGCCGACGCGTGCCGCGCCGCCGAGGTGCCCGCCGAGCTGGCCGCGCCCGCGGAGCCCGTCCTGCTGCCCGCCGCGGTGGCCACGGAGACCGCCGACGCCGTCGCCGCCGCGCTCGGCAACGTCGCCCGCCACGCCGGTCCCGGAGCGCGGGCGTGGGTGTTCGTGGAGGACACCGACGACGAGGTCACCGTGTCGGTGCGCGACGACGGCGCGGGTTTCGAGCCCGGCCGCCTCGACGCCGCCGCCGGTGCCGGGCGCCTCGGCGTCGCGCAGTCCATCACCGGCCGCGTGACCGGAATGGGCGGTGGCGTACGAATCGAGAGCACACCAGGCGGGGGCACAGAGGTAGAAATGCGGATACCACGAGCGAAGTGACCACGCGACATTGCCGACCCCGCTAATGTTGCGGACACCAACCCAGCGAGGAGGGGGCGCATGGACTCCGTAGACGAGCGGCGGGTGGGGCTGCTGATCGTCGACGACGACGCCTCGATGCGCGACCTGCTCCGGCTGACGTTCGAGCTGCACCCGCAGTTCGAGGTGCTGGCCGAGGCCGCCAACGGCTCCGACGCCGTCACCGCCGCCGACGAGCACAAGCCCGACGCGGTCATCCTCGACGTCATGATGCCCGGCACCGACGGGCTCGAGGCGCTGCCCCGGATCCTGCGCGTCAGCCCCGACTCCAAGATCATCGTGTTCAGCGCGTACGCCACCGTCCCCATCGTCCAGCAGGCGCTGGAGGCCGGTGCCTCGCTGGTGCTCGAGAAGACGGTGCCGCAACGCGACGTCGTGGCCGCCGTCCTGGACCTCGTACCGGCGCGCTAGTGGTACGCGTGGTCGTCGTCGACGACCACCCGATGTGGCGCGACGGTGTCGCGCGCGACCTCGCCGAGGCGGGGCTCGACGTCGTCGGCACGGCCGGCGACGGGCGTTCCGCGGTCGACGTCGCCAAGGCGACCCGCCCCGACGTCGTCGTCATGGACCTCCAGCTCCCCGAGCTGTCCGGCGTCGAGGCGACCCGCGCCGTGGTCGACGCGCTGCCGGGCGTACGCGTCCTCGTCCTGTCGGCCAGCGGCGAGCACGCGGACGTCCTCGACGCCGTGAAGGCGGGTGCCACCGGGTACCTCATCAAGTCCGCGAGCGCCGCCGAGCTACTCGACGCCGTACGGCGCACGGCCTCCGGCGACCCGGTGTTCACCCCTGGTCTGGCGGGGCTCGTGCTGGGCGCGTTCCGCGGGGTGTCCGAGCCCGAGACGAAGCTGACGGAGCGCGAGACCGAGGTGCTGCGCCTGGTGGCGAAGGGGCTGACGTACAAGCAGATCGCCGAGCGTCTCGTCCTCTCCCACCGCACGGTCCAGAACCACGTCCAGAACGTCCTCAACAAGCTGCAGCTCCACACCCGCTACGAGCTCGTCCGCTACGCGGTCAAGAAGGGTCTCGACTCCTGACGGGGAGCCTGGGGCGGTGCCCCCGGGCGACCGGAGGGCTCGGCGAACGGGTTGCGTGCACGGAGCGTGACAGTCGCGAGCTGCCCGGCGACCTCGCCCCCCATCGGGGTGCGTTGTGCGCTTTTTCGCCGCACGGACCGCAACCCGGAGCCTTTTCCATCCTGGCTCGCGCTGGGCCTGGATCGTGCTGGGCAGGAGCCCCTTTGGCGCTGGACCACCACAAGAACGGCGGTCAACCCCGGACGAGTGGCGCCCGCGCACCCGCGTCGGCCCAACCCTGCAGCCCAGCAGCCGGTCTCACGCGTAGTGATCTTCAAAGAACGACTGAGCCCGGCGCCAACCACGCCGTCAGGATGGAAAAGGCTCCCGGT
>Ga0190268_10000014_pt1 | contig 87241 bp, 85 predicted proteins | sample Popmic249T_FD_133750 | JGI IMG/M metagenome (GOLD analysis project Ga0190268, IMG submission 133750) | Populus adjacent soil microbial communities from riparian zone of Blue River, Arizona, USA - 249 T | ecosystem: Environmental > Terrestrial > Soil > Riparian zone | place: USA: Arizona... | reverse complement strand
CTCGGGTCGGCTCCGCAACCGGGTTGCGGGCCGTGCGGGGAAAAAGCGCAGATCGCACCCCGATCAGAGCGAAGGCGCTCACCTGGGACGCGGCCGGTCACGCTCGGCCACCATCAGGCCGTTGCGCCAAGCGCTACTAGGCTTCCGCGCCATGACCACCTCAGCCGAAGTCCCCGCCGTCGGAGCCCGCCAGCCCTGCCCCTGCGGCTCGGGCCGCCGCTACAAGGCCTGCCACGGGTCGTCGAAGGCCGACCGCGCGTTCGTCGCGCGGCCGTTCGAGGGCCGTACGGACGAGCCCGAGTGGGTGATGCTCCGCGAGGTCGTGCCCGCCGCGACCGCGCCCATCAAGACCAAGGACGGCCGGACGGCCACCCTCGCGACGGTGCTGCCCATGGCCTGGCCGGCGATGGTGCGCGCCGACGGCGAGGTGTTCGTGGGGCTGCAGACGCAGGGGCGTTCCGGTGACGTCGCGGCGGACTTCGCGGGCGCGCTCGCGCAGGCGCTGGAGACCGAGCCTGGCAGCGCGATCATGACGGTCGAGGCCGGGTCCGCGCCGAAGCTGCAGGACCTCCTCGACCCGGCGCCGCTGGAGGTCACGGTCCGCGACGGTTTCGACTTCTGGGTCGAGGGCGTCGAGGACCCGGGCGGCGCGATCAGCGAGTCCATGGAACGCGCCAACGCCGCCGTCGTCCCGACCGCCCGGCTCTCCTCGGTGAGCGCGGCGTACTGGTGCCGGATGAAGGAGCGTGCGCACCTGCGCTGGGCGCTGCCGTACGACGAGGAGCAGGGCCTCGACGCGATGGCGCGACTCTCCGCCGCCCGCGAGCTCGCGCTCGGCGAGGGCACCAAGTACGTCGGGTCGTTCCGCGCCCACGGCCTGCTCGTGCCCGTCTGGGACCTGCCGCACGAGATGGAGGCCGCCGACGTCGAGGTGCCCGCCGCCGCGCTGTGGGAACGCCTCCAGGCCACCGTCGCCGAGCCCCGCGCGCTCACCGACGACGAACGTCGCGCCCGCACCGGACTACTGTCCCGCCAGCTCACGCTGCGCTAGCGTTCGGCCCGACGTCGTTCAGGAGGTACGCCGTGCGCGACCAGCTCATCGCCGCGATCCAGCAGCGCAAGATGGTGGAGTTCACCTACGAGGGGATGGAGCGGCACGTGCAGCCGGCGGCGTTCGGCGTCGGCAACCGCAAGGGCAAGGAGACGCTGCACGCGTACCAGCTCGGCGGCGAGTCGCGCGAGGGCTTCCTCCCTGCCTGGCGCAACTTCCACGTCGAGAAGATCACCGCCCTCAAGGTCCTCGACCAGGTCTTCGGGCCGAACCCCCCCGGCTTCAACCCCCACCCGTTGCCGCAGACCCAGGTCGCCCTCGAAGGCGGCGCCCCGCCGTCGACCGGTTCGACCTCGGGCGGGTCCTCGGGCGGTTCCGGCGGCGGCAAGAAGACCGACCAGGTCATCCCCGGCGTGCCGATCACGGCCGACCAGGCGGCGAAGGCCGCGGAGGTCGCCGGCGAGGTCGCGAGCAAGGCGTTCGGCGCGCTCGGCAAGTGGTTCAAGAAGCGTTGACGAGACGCCCCCGTTTTCTGCTAACGTCCGCCGGGTCGCGCCCGGGATGCGGCCGCTGAAACAAGCGGCTTCGGGACCAGCGTTCCGGCAGCCTCGCGCTGCGCGCGAGTCTCGGCCCCGGCCTCCGCTTCGGCGTTGAGGCCGGGGCCCTTTGAATTCCACCCCACGACGGCGCTCCCTGCGGTCGCGCCGCCGCGGGGACCCCGGTTTGCAGGGTCCCTGCGACGGCCCGTCGAACTCCTCCCCTCATGCGCCTCCGCCTGCTCGCCGTCGCCGCCGCCGTCGCGGCCTCCGTCCTCGCCGTCCCCGCGCACGCGGTCGAGTGGGTCGAGGAACGCGCCTACGTCCCGACCAAGCACGGCGAGATGTTCGTCGACTTCGTGCGGCCCAAGACCGGCAAGGCGCCGGTGATCCTCTCGATCACGCCGTACCGCTTCCTCTACGCCGACGCCGACCCGACGGCCAACCGCACCGACTTCTACCGGACGCGGTACACCAAGCAGGGCTACGCGCGGGCGTACGCCGACCTCATCGGCACCGGTCAGTCCGGCGGCTGCTGGGACTACGGCGGCAAGGCCGAGGCCGAGAGCGGCGCGGCCGTCGTGGAGTGGCTCGGCAAGCAGCCGTGGAGCAACGGCAAGGTGGGCATGATCGGCACGTCGTACGACGGCGCCATCCAGCTCGAGATCGCCACCCTCGCGCCGAAGCACCTCGCCGCGATCGTGCCGCAGGAGCCGGTGAGCTCCTGGTACGACTACAACTACGACCACGCCGTCACGCAGAACGCCACCGACGAGGAGGACGACCCCTCCAACACCGGCTACCCGGTCGGCACGCCGGACCTGTTCGACCTCGTCCTCGGCACGACGCCGAACCTCGACCCCGAGCACGTCTCCGCGGCCGCCGCGCAGCAGCAGGCGCGCGACGCCGCGACCGGCTGCGACGTCGTCGAGCACGAGACCCGCGGGCACTACGCGCAGCCGGAGTACGGCGCGTTCTGGAAGGAGCGCGACTGGCCGCTCCGCGCGGGCAACGTCAAGGCCGCCGTCCTCTTCCAGCACGGCTGGGGGGACACCAACACCAAGCCGAACCAGTTCACCCGCTACTGGGACCGCCTGCGCAAGCCGGCCGACAAGCGCGCCATCGTCGGCCAGTGGGCGCACACGGACATCTTCTCGTCGCGTCCTGCCGGGGTGCCGTTCCCCGTGGATCCGCTGGAGTACCTCGACGCGTTCTTCGCGCGCTACCTCAAGGGCTCCAAGAGCAAGGCGCTCGACAGGATGCCCAAGGTCATGTCGCAGGCCAACGACGAGAAGTTCCGCTCGACGCTGCCCACGCTGGCTCGCCAGACGGCGTACAAGCTCGGCACCGGCTCGTTCGTCAACACCGGCACCGAGACGTCCAAGAATTTCAAGAGCGACCCGTCCGGCGGCCCGAACTTCGCGTCGTTCGCCTTCCCCGTGAAGAAGGACACCCGGCTGGCCGGCTCCGGCTCGGTGACGCTGCGGATGACGTCGTCGCTGCCGCGGGGCCAGGTCGCGGTGACCCTGCTGGACCAGGGGCCGGAGGCCACGGCCGCCACGGTGATCACCCTGGGGCTGCTCGACCTGCGCTTCCGTGACTCCCTCGGCGTGGCCAAGGACGTGCCGACGGACAAGGCGTTCACCGCGACGGTGACGCTGCGGCCGCAGGACTACGTCGTCAAGAAGGGCCACACGCTGGTGCTCGCCGTGGCCGGTTCCGACGTGGTCTGGGGCGTGCCCGACCCGGTCGTCGGCCAGCAGCTCGCGGTGCTCGCCGGATCGACCCTGCGTCTGCCGGTGGGTTCGGCGGGCAGCGTTCTGGGGTAGTTCGTCCGGATCCGGAAAGTCGCCAGCCCGCTCCACTTTGCGCGCGGGCAGGGACCATGTATGGTTCCCCTTGCTCGGGCGTCGCCGCGTCCCCCGTCGGCGACGCCCGGGCACCTTCTTTTTCCGAGGCAGGCGTGACCGGGTCATACGACGTCGTCGTGGTCGGCACCGGCCCTGCCGGAGCCTCCGCCGCGTACGCCGCGGCCTCCTCCGGCGCCCGTACCCTCCTCCTGGACCGCGCCGACGTCCCCCGCTACAAGTGCTGCGGCGGCGGCCTCATCGGCGTCTCGACGCGGTACGCCGGCATCGACCTCGCGCCGCTCGTCCGCGACAGCGTGACGCGGATGACGTTCACGAAGGACGGCAGGCAGCGCTACACCCGGCGCGCCCGCGGCGCGCGGCCGATCTTCCGGCTCGTCATGCGCGCCGACTTCGACGCGGCGCTGGTCTCCCGCGCGGTGGCGGCAGGCGCTGTGCTGCGGACCGGCGTGGCGGTGCGGGCGCTGGCCGAGTCCGCTGACGGTGTCACCGTCTCGCTGGCGTCGGGCGAGTCCGTGCTCGCGGGCGCCGTCGTCGGGGCGGACGGGACCGGGGGGCGTACGGGCGCGTACGTCGGCGTCGACCTCGCCCAGGTCGACGTCGGGCTGGAGGGCGAGTTCCGTACGCCGCCCGCCCTCGCAGCCCACTGGCGCGGCCGCGTGCACATCGACTGGGGGCCGGTGCCGGGGTCGTACGGCTGGGTCTTCCCGAAGGGTCCGCTGCTCACCGTCGGCGTCATCGGCCCGCGCGAGCAGGGCGAGGCGATGCGGGCGTACTACGCCTCCTTCGTCGAGCGGCTCGGGCTCGGGGAGCCGGAGACGTTCAGCGGGCACCTGACGCGGTGCCGTACGCCCTCGTCACCACTCACCCGCGGGTCCGTGCTGGTGGCGGGTGACGCCGCGGGTTTGCTGGAGCCGTGGACGCGCGAGGGGATCTCGTACGCCCTCCGATCTGGCAGGGCAGCGGGCCTCGCGGCCGCGGCCGGCGACCCTGGGGCGTACGAGCGCTACGTCGCCGCCGAGCTGGAGCCGGAGATGGCGGCGGGGCGGGCCTTCCTCAAGGCGTTCGAGAGGAACAGGCAGGTCTTCCACGGCTTCCTGGCGTCGGTGCCGGGCGGCTGGCGGCTGTTCAGCCGCCTCGTCGCGGGCGAGACGACGCTCGTGCGGCAGACGCGCAAGCCGTACGTCCGCGCGGTGCTGAAGGCGCTCAGCTGACGTCGAGCACGACCTTCATGGCCTCCTTGGCCTCGAACAGCCGGTACCCCTCCGCCGCCTCCTCCAGCGGCATCCGGTGGCTCACGATCACCGTGGGGTCGGCCTCGCCGGACGCGATCGCGGCGAGGGCCTTGTCCCACCAGCCCTGCACGTTGCACGAGCCGCCGAAGCGGAGCGTGATGTTGCGGGTGAAGAGGTTGCCGAGCGGCAGCGGGTACTCGAACTCCGTGTGCACGCCGATGACCGACGTCGTACCGCCCGACCTGGTGCACTCGATCGCGGTGAGCAGCGCGGGCGGCAGGCCGACGGTCTCGATGACGACGTCGGCGCCGCCGCCGAGGATGTCCTCGACCGCGACCGTGGGGGAGCGTTCGGCGCTGTTGACGGGGATCGCGCCGAGGCTCTCCGCCAGCTCCAGCCGGGACGCGACCATGTCGATCGCGACGACCCGCTGCGCGCCCATCGCGCGGGCGGCCATCGCGGAGAACGTCCCCACCGGGCCCGCCCCCACGACCACGACGTCGTCACCGGGGGAGACGGGGGCGATGCCGGCGGCGTACCACCCGGTGGTGAGGATGTCGCCCGCAAACAGGGCCTGCTCGGGTGTGAGGCTGGCCGGGATCTTCATCAGGTTGAGGTCGGCGTGGGGGATGCGGACGTACTCCGCCTGCGCGCCCCCGAGGTCGCCGACGAAGATGCCGTAGCCGAGGACGCCGAGGTCGTCGCAGAGGTTGTAGCGGCCGAGCAGGCAGGGGGCGCAGGTGCCGCAGGCGATCTGGAACGACCCCACGACCTCGTCGCCCACCGCGAACGACGTCACCTCGTCGCCCACGGCGGTCACCGTGCCGACGTACTCGTGGCCGACGACCGTCCCCTCGAACACGCCGGGCACGCGGCCGTTGTAGAAGTGCAGGTCGCTGCCGCAGATCGCGGCCTTGCGGACCTTCACCAGCGCGTCGCCCGGCGCGACCAGGGTCGGCTCGGGGACGTCCTCGACCTGGACGTTCTGCTCACCGCGGTACACGACAGCCCTCATGGAACGTGACTCTAGGACTATGCGGGACTTGCTCAGGGTTGCAGTGTCCGGATCGATGGGTACGCCCCTGGTCGTCCGAGAGAAGGCGACGCATGTTCATCTACCTGGCCCTGCTGTTCCCCGTGCTGATCCTCGTGGTCCTCATCGCGATGGAGCGCGTGGAGCAGCCCCTGCGCGTGGACCAGCTCGGGCTCGACCTCGAGTCGTTCCTCGACACGGCGCGGCCGGAAGAGGTGGAGACGTTCGTCAGCGAGGGCTTCGGCCCAGCGCTGGACCGGTACTGGAAGCGGCGCGGCAAGGTCGGCGCTCACTAGAGTCCGGCTCCATGGAGGACCTGCTCCGCGCTTCCCCGCTCTTCTCGGGGCTGGACGACGAGGCGTGGGCCGCGCTGTACGCCCGCCTGACGACCGCGGCTCTGGCGCGCGGCGAGACGCTGTTCCGCGAGGGCGACCCCGGCGAGGCACTGCACGTCGTGGCCGACGGCAAGGTCAAGATCTGCCGTACGTCGGGTGACGGGCGCGAGAACGTCATCGCCATCCTCGGCCCCGGCGACCTCCTCGGCGAGCTCGCGATCTTCGACTCGCAGCCCCGCGGCGCGACCGCCGCCGCCGTCGTCGACTCGACGCTCGCGGCGCTGGGCAAGGACGACTTCCACGCCTGGCTGGCCGAGTACCCGGCGGTCGCGTCGTCGCTGCTGCACGCGCTCGCCGTACGCCTCCGCCAGACGAACGAGGCCATGGCCGACCTCGTGTTCGCCGACGTGCCGGGCCGGATCGCGAAGACGCTGCTGGGCCTCGCCGAGCGCTTCGGGCAGCCGGACGACGGCGGCGGCATCCGGGTCGCGCACGACCTCACGCAGGAGGAGCTGGCGCAGCTCGTCGGCGCGTCCCGCGAGACCGTCAACAAGGCCCTGTCGGACTTCGCCGCCCGCGGCTGGCTCCGCCTCGACAACAAGGCTGTGGTCATCCTGGACCGCGAGCGCCTGGAGCGCCGGGCTCGCTAGCAGGTCGGCCCGGCCCGCCCGCCCGTCCCCCCGCCCCCCGCCCCCCGCCCCCGCCCGTGCGGCGTTTCATCCACGCAACGCGCCACGGTCGACGTTCCGTGCATGAAACGCCGCACGGGCGCGGGACGCGGGGTGGGACTCAGCCGGGGGCCGCCGCCAGCAGGTCGGCGAGGGCCTGCTCGGTGGCGGCTCGCTCCTGGGCCTGCTCGGTCGCGGTCGCCTCGGCCAGGGCCGCGCGGAACGCCGCCTCCGCCTCCGCCACCCGGCCGTTCGCCCGCAGAGCCGAGCCGAGAGCGCGCAGCGAGATGACGCGGGACCGTACGTCCTCCGCCGGCGTCGCCACCGCCCGCTCGGCCGCCGCCAGTGCCTCCACGGGCCGCCCGCTGTCGAGCAGCGTCCCCGCGTAGTGCGCCAACGCCTGCCGCATCGGGAAGAGGAACGTCGGCCGCTCCGGCGCCGTCGCCGCGATGTCGGACAGCGCCGCCAGCGCCTCGGGCAGCCGTCCGCGCGCGCGGTCCACCAGCGCCAGTACGACGTGGCAGCCGACCTCGGTGTGCGGCTCGACGCCCATCTCCTGCGCCAGCGCGATCGCCTCGCGCGCGGCGGCCTCGGCGGCGTCGTACGACCTCGCCCAGTACGACGTCCACGCCAGCTCGATGAGTGACACGACGCGCGATGTCGGCTGCTTCGCCTCGACGGCCAGCGCCACGGCCGCCCGCAGCCCCGCCTCGGCGCGCGCGGTCTCGCCACGGCCCTGCAGCGCCATCGCCTGCGCGACCTGCGCGAGCGCCTGGCCCCACTGGTCGTCGATCGCCGAGAACAGCGCCACCGCCCGCGCCGCCTCGTCCTCCGCGGCGGTCAGGTCGCCGAGGTCGCTCGCCGCCATCGCGTCGATCGTCAGCGTCGCACCCTCGCCCCAGCGGTCGCCCATCTCGCGCGCCCGCGGCAGCAGCTCCGCGCAGATCGCGCGCGCCTCGCGCAGCCGCCCCTGGAGCAGCCGGACGAACGCCGCCGTCCCCATCGTCCACGCCACGCCGCCGGTGTCCTCGAACGCCGTGAACGTCTCCAGCGCCCGCCCCAGCATCGTGTCGGCGCGGTCGTAGTCGCCGCGCGTCGTGGCGTTCCAGGCGAGGTGCTGGAGCGCCCAGCCGATGCCGCGTTCGTCGCGGGCGCGCTCGGCGCGTTCCAGCGCGTCGGCGAAGCGTTCCTCGGCCGCCGCGAGCCGGCCGCCGTAGTAGTCGATCAGCCCGATCAGCCGCGTCGCCTCGCCGGCCAGCCGGTCGTCGCCCGACGACGCCACCGACTCGAACAGCGACACAGCGCCCGCCTCGTCGCCCTTCTTGCGGCGTACGTCGCCGAGCACCAGCAGCGCCTCCGGCGTCTCGTCGCCCGCGAGGAGCGCCTCGGCCTCCTCGAGCCGGTGCGTCGCGGTGTACGCCTGCGCCAGCGCCCGCCGTGTCGCGTCGTCGGGCTGGCCTAGGGCGACGGCGCGTTCGAGCAGCGCGATGGCGCCGTAGTTCTGGTCGCGGGCCAGCGCGGCCTGCCCGAGCCGGCAGAGCGCCGCGTGCCCGAGGTCGCGCGCCGACCACGCCACGTCGTCGGCATCCAGGCCCATCTCGGCGGCGAGCGCGACCGCGCGCTCGGCGTGCTGCGCGACGTACGCGTCGACCTCGTCCTGCTGCGCGGGCAGCCCCTCGCCCGCCCAGCGCGCCACGAGCGCGTGCCGCCGCGCGCGGGCGGCCTTGGGGATGCCGGCGTACGCCACCTCGCGAGTGGGCGTGTGCCGGAACACGTACGACCCCTCGCCCGTCGGCCGCACGATGTCGCGCTCCGTCAGCTCCGTCAGGCCGTCGGGAGCCGACAGCGCCGCGGGCCAGAACTCCGCCCCCGCCACCGCCGCGTCCCGCAACGCCTCCTTGGCCGCCGGGTCGAGCCCGTCGATGCGCGCGGCGAGGACGGCGTGCACACCCGCGGGGAGTACGTCCGCCGGCAGGTCGCCCGCGAGCCGCCAGCCGGACTCCTCGCGGCGCAGCACCCCGCGGTCCACCAGCAGGTGCAGCAGCTCGGCGAGGAAGAACGGGTTGCCCTGCGCCCGTCCGAGCAGCGCCGTCCGGGAGGCGTCATCCAGCGCGGCACCGCCGAGGTACGCGCGGAGGAGGCGTTCGGCGGCGACGTCCTCCAACGGCTCCAACGGCAGCGCCGACGGGTTCGGCAGGTCGGCCAGCCACGCCGTGTGCGCCGCCGTGAGGAGGTCGGTCCGCGCCGCCGCGACGAGCAGCAGCGGGCCGCGTACCCGCGCGAGCGCCGCCGCGAGCAGCGAGCGCAGCGGCGTACCCGACCAGTGCAGGTCGTCCACGACGACGACGAGCGGCCCCTCGTCGGCCAGCGCCTGCAGCAGGCCGGTGACGGCGTCGACCGACTCGCGCTCGCCCGCGCCCGGGTCGCCCGGCATCGCCGACGCGCGCAGCGACAGCACCTCGTCGTCGGCGAGCCCGAGGAACGTCGCCAGCCGGTCCACGAACATCCCCTGCGCCCACGCGCCACCGGCGGGGGAGTCGAGGCGGGCGACCGTACGGCGCACGCGGTCGCGCGCGACGTCCGGCGGGTCGCTGTCCTCGATGCCGCAGGCGGTGCGCACGATCTCCAGCACCGGCGCGAGGTCGCGGCCCTCGCCGTACGGCGTGCACCGCCCCCACAGCACCCGCGACCGCGACAGCTCGCCCGCGAACCGCCCGAGCTCGCTCGCCAGCCGCGTCTTGCCGACGCCCGCGTCGCCGGTGACGAGCACGGCGGCGGGCGCGGACGTGTCCACCGCGTCCATGAGCCGCCCGATGAGCAGCCCGAGCTCCGCCTCCCTGCCGACGAACGGCGCCTCGTCGCCGAGCCCCGTCCGCGCGGCGGGTCGGCGGCGCAGGTCGAGCAGCTCGTACGCCGCCACCGGCTCGCGCTTGCCCTTGAGCCGCAACGGAGGCAGCGCCCGCCACGACGCCGCCTCCAGCGTCGCGGCCGCCGTCGTACGCCCCGCGAGGATCGCGCCGACACCCGCCGCGTCGGACAGCCGCGAGGCGGTGTTCACGGTGTCGCCGACCACGGTGTACGCCAGCGCGCCCTGCATGCCGGCCAGCACCTCGCCCGTGTTGAGCCCCACGCGCAGGCCGAGACGGGTGCCGCCGCCGGACTCCGCGGCGACGAAGCGGCGTACGGCGGCCTGCATCCGGACCGCCGCGCGCACCGCGCGTTCGGGGTCGTCCTCGTGCGCCCGCGGCGCCCCGAACACCGCCATGATCCCGTCGCCCGTGAGCTTGTCGACGTGGCCGCCGTACGCGTGCACCGCCTCCGCCAGCGCCGACAGCACCCGGTCGGTCATCGCCTTCACGCGCTCGGGGTCGAGGTCCTCCGCCCACGCCGTGAAGTCGGACAGGTCGCCGAAGAGGACGGTGACGATGCGGCGTTCGGACAGCTCGTTGCCCGACGAGGCGCCGAGGTCGAGCCCGGCGCCGCAGGAGAAGCAGAACCGCGCGCCGGGCACGGTCGGCGTGCCGCACGCGGGGCAGGCCAGGTCACTCACGAGTCTCCGCGAGGTAGTCGAGCTGGGCTCGTACGGACTGCTCGGCGGCGGGCCAGAGGCGGCGGTCGACGTCGGCGTAGACGCGCTCGACGACCTCGCGCGGTGTCGTCGCCCCGCCCTCGACGGCGGCGCGGACCTGCTCCAGCCGCTCGTGGCGGTGCCGCACGTAGTACGCGACGACCTCGGCGGCGTTCTCGATCTCCGGGCCGTGGCCAGGCAGCAGCGTCGTGGCGCCGACCTGGGCCAGCCGGTCGAGCGAGTCGAGGTAGTCGCGCAGCCGCCCGTCGGGGTGCGCGACGACCGTCGTGCCGCGGCCGAGCACGTGGTCACCGGTCAGCACCGTGCCGCCCTCGGGCAGCACGAAGCAGACGTGGTCGCTGCTGTGCCCCGGTGTCGCGAGAACGGTCACGACCAGATCGTCGACCGTCACGTGCTCGCCGTCACCGAGACCTTCGTCACCCAGCCTGTGATGCATGTCCACGGCGCGAACGGGTACGCCCAGCTCTCGCGCCAGGGTCTTCGCGCCCGCGCTGTGGTCGGGGTGGCCGTGCGTCAGCAGCACCAGCGCGATGTCCCCGCCCTCGGCCCTCACGCGGTCGAGGTGCGACTTGTCGTCGGGGCCGGGGTCGACGACGACGGTACGGCCGCCGGGCGCGTTGAGCAGCCACGTGTTGGTGCCGTCGAGCGTCATCGGCCCCGGGTTGGGGGCCAGCACGAGGCGGGTCTCGATCACTCCGGATAGCCGGGGTCGCCGGGCAGGAGCAGCAAGACGTCGTCGCCGTCCACGACGATCTTCGGCAGGACGCGCTTCACGTCGCGCGCGGCGCCGGCTGCCATGACGTCGGCCACGGTGTCGTACGCCCCGACCTCCGCCAGCGTGAACACCGTCGGCGGCAGCATCGCGATCTCGCCCTTGGCATGCCGCTCCACGGCACGTTGCGGCGTCGTCCACTCGCTGTGGTCGCTCTCGCCGCGGTAGTGCACAGGCTCCTGCCCCTCCGGCAGCGCCGCGACGAAGAACCGCGTGTCGAAGCGCTTCGGCTCGATCTCCGGCGTCACCCAGTGCGCCCAGGGCCGCAGCAGGTCGGCGCGCAGCCGCAGGCCGTTGCGCGCCAGCACCTCCGCCATCGACGCCGACCGGTCGAGCAACGCCGCCTGCTCCGCCTTCCAGTGCTCCGCGCCGCCCTCGATCGGCGAGGCGAGCAGCACCCCCGACTCCTCGAACGTCTCCCGCACCGCCGCCGCGACGAGCGCGCGCGCGAGGCGTTCGTCGGCGGAGAGCGCGCCCGTCCACTCGCTCGCCGGCGGGCCCTCCCACGCGATGTCGGCGTCGCCGTCGCGGGGGTCCACCGAGCCGCCGGGGAAGACGTACATCCCGCCCGCGAACGCCATCGAGCCGAGCCTGCGCAGCAGGTACGCCTCGACACCCGCATCGCCGTCGCGGAGCAGCACGACGGTCGCGGCGTGCCGCGGCTCCGCGACCTCGACGCCACCGGACGCGACCGCGCGGGCCCGCTCGTGCAGCTCGGGCGGGAGGCGGCGCAGGTCCATGCCACGGATGCTACGGGGGCCACGTAGGCTGGGTCGCATGGACAGCAAGGCCCTCGCGGACCTGATCCTCGCTGACCTGGAGTCGGTGGTGGACCGCACGCGCGCGGCGTACCTCGCCCGCATCCCGCGGCTGGCCGAGGTGCCGCCCGCGACCCTCGACGCGGTGCTGGAGGCGACGCGGCGGACGATGGCGGCGTTCTGCCGGTACTACCTCGAGGGCACTCTCGACTCCGACGCCTGGCGCGCCGTCCGCAACGCCACCGTCGAACGCGCCGGCGAGAACTTCAGCCACGCCGAGATCCTCGAGATCGTCGACATCGCGCGCGCCACCGGCGCCGAGGCCATCGACCGCCTCGCCGAACGCCACCCCGAGCTCACCGACGAGGAGCGCGAGAAGGTCGTCACGGCGATGAGCCAGTACGTCACCGAGCTGGCCGAGCAGGAGGACCGGCTGCGCAGGCTCGCGTCGCCGCACAGCCTCGACGCGATCCTCGGCGACCTCGAGGCCGAGGGGGCCGACCTCCAGTGAGTCCCGCCCTGCGCGCGGCCTCGGTCGTCGCTGCACTCGCGCTGGCCGCGTGCGGCTCGTCACCGTCGCCCCAGGCGTCACCCTCGCCCTCCGCGGCGTCTCCCACCACCGTCTCGCCGACGCCGTCACCCACGCCCTCGCCGACCCCGACGCCGTCACCGAAGCCCAAGGTCGGGCCGGTGACGATCGTGTTCGGCGGCGACGTCGACCTCGACCGCCGGGTCCGCGAGGTCATCGCGGCGCAGGGGGTGGACGCGCCATGGCGCTACCTGGCGCCGACGTTGAAGAAGGCCGACCTCGCGTTCCTCAACCTCGAGTGCGCGATCTCGACGCGCGGCACGCCGGAGCAGAAGACGTACACGTTCCGCGGCGACCCGTCCGCTCTCGCGGGTGCCGCGCGCGCGGGCGTCGACGTGTTCTCGCTCGCCAACAACCACACGCTCGACTACGGCTTCGACGCGTTCGCCGACACGCTGCGGCACGTCCAGGCGGCGGGCATCAAGACGACCGGCGCCGGTCGCGACCTGGCCGAGGCGATCAAGCCGGCGGTGTTCACCGTCAACGGGCGGCGGGTCGCGTTCCTCGGCCTGTCGGCGATCATCCCGCACCCGAAGTGGAAGGCCGCGCCGGGGCATCCGGGGATCGCGTACGACGACGACGCCGTCATCACGGCCGCTGTCCGCGGCGCCCGCAAGGTCGCGGACATCGTCATCCCGTACTTCCACTGGGGGATCGAGTACACGTACCAGCCGAGCGGCGCGCAGCGGCGGGCCGCGCGCACCGCGATCCGCGCCGGCGCGACGATGGTGATCGGCGGGCACACCCACGTGCTGCAGCCGGTCGAGGTCATGGATGGCCGGCTCGTCGCGTGGTCGATGTCGAACCTCGTGTTCCAGTCGCGGCCGGAGAGCGTCCACACGCAGCTGCTGAAGGTGACGATCAACGCCGACGGCTCCGTCGACTGGGTCACCGAGCCGTACTACATCAGCGCCGGCGTCCCTCACCCCGAGCCCGGCCGCAAGCCGCTGAAGGGCCGCGTCCCCGCCCCCTGACGCGATGTTACCGGTGAGTACGGACTGCCACAGTCACCGCCTGAGCGTGCCTCCGAGTCCGTACTCACCGGTAACATCCGGCGGCGCGGCGGGGTCCGGGCGGAGCTCGTCGAGCATCCCGACGAGCTCGCGGACCATCGGGCGTACGACCGGCAGCTTGGCGACGCCGATGAGCCGCTCGACCATCGGCACGGTGCGGTCGATGAGGGAGTACGTCTTCTCGCAGTCCTTCGACGAGTCGTGCACCCAGTAGAGGATGACGCCCATCTCGTAGAGCCAGAGCAGCTCGGGCAGGTCGGCGCGCAGGTCCTTCCCGACCCGCAGCCCCGAGCCCGCGACGACCTCGGCCATGAGCTTCACGGCCTCGGCGCGCAGGGGCGCCGACTCCGGAGAGAACGGGGACAGGGGGCTCTCCGGGTCGGCCGCGCTGGTGAAGAGCTTCGTCGACAGGCGGCGGTACGGCAGCGCGCTGTCGACCTTCGTCCGCAGGACCAGCGCGAGCCGGTCCTGGAAGTCCTTCACGGTGTCGAGCGCGTCGCCGAGCAGGGCCAGGTGGTCGGCGTGGTTGCGCTCGTAGAACGCGAGGATGAGCTGGTCCTTCGACGCGTAGTAGTAGTACGCGTTGCCCACCGCGACGCCCGCCTCGTCGGCGATCTGGCGCATCGTCGTCTCGGCGTAACCGCGGGTGCGGAACAGCTCCAACGCCGCGTCGAGGATGCGCTCGCGCGTCTGCTCGCCCTTGCGGGTCTTGCCCGTGGCCTCCATCAGGCGACGAGGTTACCGAGCGTCCTGCGGTGCCGGGACACCCACAGCACGAAGCGCTTCGCCGACGCCACCCCTCCGGGCGTCCCGAACCGCAGTGCCATGCCCCGGTACCTCCGCGTGGCCCACAGGCACATGAGCCAGCCGCGCTCCTCGTAGTAGACCTCGCCGCCGTCGCCGACGACCGTGAGCTCGTACCGCGTCTTCTCGTGGTCGATGCCGGGGAACGCCTCCCGCGCGGCCGGGGAGCCGGCCGCGCAGAAGTAGACGGGGACGTACTTCGGCTGGTCGTTCAACCACCCCGCGGCCTTGACGCAGAGCGGGCACGTCACGTCGTACAGCACCGTCAGGTGGCGCACCGGACTCAGCTCGCCTTCCGCTTCGACGGTGCGGGGGACGGGGCGGCGAACGCCGGCTCCGGCGGCTGCGGAGGCATCGCCCACGCGTTCGGCTCGACCGGCGGGGGAGCCATGCCGATCGTCGTCCGCGTGCGCAGCTTGTTGAACACGTACAGGTTGAAGAAGTGCATGCCGCCCAGCACCAGCAGGACGAAGCCGACCTTGCGCGACAGCAGCTCGATCGACTCGCCGGAGTCCGCGAGGACCTCGCCGGTCTTGAGCGCCAGCGACACGTACCCGAGGTTGATCAGGTAGAAGCCGACGACGAGCAGGTGGTTGACCGAGTCGGCCAGCTCGTCGTTGCCGTGGAAGGCGTCGACGAGGAACGTCCTGCCGTTCTTGTGCAGCGTGCGGGCGACCCACACCGTGAGACCGATGCTGATCGCGAGGTAGACCAGGTAGGTCACGACCTTGATGTTCATGCCCCTGTCCTCTCGTAGTTGAACGTGTTCAAAACTGAGGCTAGAGGGTGCCTCGGCTGGGGTCAAGGATTTTTTGAACGCGTTCTAGAAGTTGAGGACGGCCGACGCGACGGCGTCGGGCCGCATCTCCTGAAGGAAGTGGCCCGCGCCCTCGATCAGCACGAACGGCGCGGCGTTGCGCAGCCGCCGTACCCACGACTCGCCGACCTTCGCGGGGAAGATCGGGTCGCTGTCGCCGAACGCCACCGTCACCGGCCCGTCCCACGCGTCGAGCGCCTCGCGCGTGGCGAGCTGCTCGGCTGCGCCAGGGTCGTCGAGCCGAGTCGGGACGAGCCGCGGGAACGCCAGCGCACCCGCCTTGTACGTCGCGTCGGGGAACGGCGCGTCGTACCCCGCCACGACCTCGCCGGGCAGCCAGCCGCAGGCGCGGGACAGCAGCGCGCCGACGTCGAGGTCGGTCTGCGCGCGGGCGTACGCGAGCCACGCGTCGAGCCCCGCGGACGACTCGCGGCCGCTGAACAGGCCGGTGTTGAGGATCACGATGCGCGCCACGCGTTCGGGGCGGTCCATCGCCCAGCGCAGCCCGATCGGCCCGCCCCAGTCCTGGACGACGAGCGTGACAGGCCCGAGGTCGAGCGCCTCGAGGTGCGCGGCGAGCAGGTCGCAGTGGCGGTCGTACGTGTACCAGTCGACGTCGGCCGGCTTGTCCGAGCGCCCGAAGCCGACGTGGTCGGGCGCGACGACGCGCCGGTCGGCGGCCAGCAGCGGGGGGATGACGTTGCGGTACAGGAACGACCACGTCGGCTCGCCGTGCAGTAGCACGACCGGCTCGCCCGCGCCCTCGTCGACGCGCGCGAGCCGCAGCCCGTCGACCTCGGTGTAGCGGGGCTCGTACGGCCAGTCAGGAAGGCCGGCGAAGCGCTCGTCGGGCGTGCGGCGTACGTCCACTACGACACCTCGACGACGACCTCGACCTCGACCGGGGCGTTGAGGGGGAGGACCGCGACGCCGACGGCGCTGCGCGCGTGCCTGCCCGCCTCGCCGAACACCTCGCCGAGCAGCTCGCTGGCGCCGTTGACGACGCCGGGCTGGCCGTAGAAGCCGTCGGCGCTCGCGACGAAGCCGACCACCTTGACGACGCGGACGACGGAGTCGAGGTCGGCGACGGACGCGATCGCGGCGAGGGCGTTGAGGGCGCAGGTGCGGGCGAGGTCCTTGGCCTCCTCGGCGGTCACGTCGCTGCCGACGAGGCCCGTGCCGGTGAGCTGGCCGCCGACCATCGGCAACTGGCCTGACGTCCAGACGAGCGAGCCGTTGCGGACCGCGGGGACGTACGCCGCCACCGGGGGCACCACGTCGGGCAGCGTGAGGCCGAGCTCGGCGAGCCGGTCGGAGACGCGGCTCACTGCTTGGGCCGCTTCAGGTAGGCGACGAGCTGCTCGGCGTTGGGGCCGGGGACGACCTGGACGAGCTCGTAGCCCTCGTCGCCCCAGGTGTCGAGGATCTGCTTGGTCGCGTGGACCAGCAGGGGAACGGTGACGTACTCCCACTTCTGCATGGGAGCGACCCTACTTGCCCACCGCCACGCAGCTCGGGGTGCCCGGGTCGTAGGTCCGCTTCGAGAACGCGAGGTCCTGGCTCGTGCCGACGCCGCCGCTGCCGATCCACGTGCCGTAGCCGAGGGGCGTCGACTGGCTGACCGGACCGTTGCCGACCATCTTGAACGCGCCCGCCCGCAGGTTGTGGAGGATGCGGCCGCGGACGATCGACGCGAACGGCGTGAAGTGCCGTAGCGGCGCGGTGATCCGCACTTCCCTGCGCACGGTGTCGAACGTCACCCGGGCCGGGCCGATGCCGGTGCCGGTGTACGCGCCCGCCTCGGGGCCGGCCTCGTACTCCCCGTCGACGTGGTACACGATCCCGTCGTAGCCGTTGGCCAGCGCGTGCGCGGCCATGATGAACGTCTCCTCGCCCGCGGTGAACCAGACCTCCCACGCCCGCCCCGTGGGCGAGTCGGGGCTGGTCGCGCCGCGCATCGAGACCGTACGGACGACCGCGGTGACGTAGGTCTTGTCGGTCGCGAGGTCGGCGCTGAGGATGTCGAGGTCGTTGTCCGAGCCGACCGGGGCCACGGGGTGCATGTCGCCGCGCGGGTCCTTGACCAGCTGGCACGACCTGGGCGCCGCGCCCGCGCTGGACGACAGCAGAAGCACGCCGCCGAGGGCGGCGGCGGGGACGAGACGGCGGTGCATCGGTACGGACCTCCACGACGAGGGGGGCATCCCCCGGACGTACTGACAGAGCCCGGAGGCCCTCGCGTGGTTCGGTGCTCCTCGCTACGCCGTCCGCCTGCGCAACAGCCGGCGCCGCTGGAGCTCGTTCAGGCCGCCCCAGATGCCGTGCGGCTCGCCCACGCTCAGCGCGTGGCCGAGGCACGCCTCCCGCACGGGGCAGCCCGCGCAGATCGCCCGGGCCCGCCCCTCGCGGGCGTCCTTCTCGGGCTTGCGTTCCATGTGGTTCGGCGCGAAGAAGTGGATCGCGTCGTCCCCGCGGCACAGCGCGGCGACGCGCCATGTCGTGTCCTCGAACATTGCCGTACCCCCCAACCGCCCGCCGCTGGGATGAGGCGGACCTGCTTCTGTAGACGCGAACCGGGGTGTCCCGGTTCGCGTCCATCCGGCAGTACCTCGACGCGCCGAGATCACGGTTTGGTTGCACGGCCTGGCCGGCATCCGGAAGTTACTGGTGAGTAGCGACGTCGCCGTTCACCAGTTCGTGCTCGCCGTCAGTCGCTACTCACCAGTAACTTCGGCGGGGGCAGGGGACTCAGCGCTTGTCGGTGGACGCCTTCTCGAAGAAGCGCAGGATCTCCACGGGGAACGGCATGACGAGGGTGGAGTTCTTCTCCGCCGCCACCTCGACGACGGTCTGCAGCAGGCGCAGCTGCAACGCCCCCGGGTTGGCCGACATCGCGGTCGCCGCCTCGGACAGCTTCTGCGACGCCTGCAGCTCGCCCTCGGCGGAGATGATGCGCGCGCGCCGCTCGCGCTCGGCCTCGGCCTGGCGGGACATCGAGCGCTTCATGGTCTCGGGCAGCTGGACGTCCTTGACCTCGACCAGGTCGATCTTGATGCCCCACGGGTCCTCGGTGAGGGCGTCGATGATCGCCTTGAGCTGCATGTTGATGGCCTCGCGGTTGGACAGCAGGTCGTCGAGGTCGCTCTGGCCGATGACCGAACGCAGCGAGGTCTGCGCCACCTGGGACGTCGCGAACAGGTAGTTCTGGACGTTGACGATGGCCTTCAACGGGTCGATGACGCGGAAGTACACGACGGCGTCGACGCGCAGCGTGACGTTGTCGCGGGTGATGCCCTCCTGCGCCGGGACGCCCATGGTGACAACCTGCATGTTGACCTTCACCATGCGGTCGACGAACGGGATGATCACGTTGAGGCCCGGCCGCTTGATCTCGGCGCGCACGCGGCCGAGGCGGAACACGATGCCGCGCTCGTACTCCTGCACGATGCGCAGGCCCATGAGGACCAGGACCAGGATGACGATGCCGACGAACAGCAGCAGCCCGCCGATCGCGTTCATGTACGCCCCCTCCTAGATCGGCTCGACGTCGAGGACCAGCGCCTCTTCGTCGACACCCGTCACGCGTACGGGTGTCCCCGCCGCGACGGGACCATCCCATTCCAGCGCCCGTGCGCGCCAGAGGGCTCCCTCGACGAGCACGTGTCCCTGCGGGTTGAGCGTGCTGCGGACCTCGCCGTGACGGCCGACGAGCGCCTTGCCGAGGTTGGCCGACTGGCCGCGCAGCGCGCGCAGCACGACGGTCATGATCACGCCGTAGAAGACCAGCGAGCCGACGACGCCGGTGACGATCGCCCAGAGCGCGGGCCGCAGCGCGGGGCCGTCCGAGCGCACGAGGAACCACGACCCCACGGCGAGCACCGCTGCGCCGAGCCAGGTCGGGAGCCAGAGCGTGTTGCGGCGGACGTCGTACGCCATCCCGCCGACCCCCGCGAGCACCAGCGCGAGGCCGATCGGGCTGGTGGGGAGGGCCACGAGGCCGTACGCCGCGAGCAGCACGATGGCGGCGCCGGCGTAGCCCGCGGGCCCGAACCCCGGCTGGAACGCCTCGAACACGATGGCCCCGATGCCCGTCAGCAGCAGCAGGTAGACGAGCGTCGGGTTGGTCGCGAGCGCCTGGCGGACGCGCAGGATCGGGCCGGGCGCGGCGAACCGTACGGTCACCTCGGCGGGGTCGATCGGCTCGCCGCCGGAGACGTTCGCGGCGACGAGCGCGCGGATGGCTTCGAGCAGCGTGCCCGCGCCGACCGGGGTCTGGACCGTGACGGCCGGGACAGGGCCGTCGGGGCGGTCGCCGCCGATGTTCGCCGGGTCCGGCGCGCCGATACGGGTGCCGCTTGCCTGCATCCGTACGTCGCCGGCCAGCCAGAGCCGGGTCGCCGCGCCGGACACGTGCGCGCCCCGCGGGCCGACCCACGTGCCGACGGGGACCTTCGAGTCCTCGACCGCGCGGACGAGCGAGTCGACGTCGGTCTTGATGGTGCCGGAGGAGTGCAGTCGCAGCAGCACCGCGACGTCGCCCTCGCGGGCCGCGCGGGCGAGCTCCTTCTTCAGGAAGCCGGCGTACGCCGCGTCGATGCCGCCCTCGAGCTGGACGATCGTCACGGTCGGCCCGCGCGTCTCCTGCGCGTCGGCGGGAAGGGCGGTCGCGAGGACGAGGGCGAGCAGGAGCAGCCGCAACGCGCGGCGGAAGATGACCACGATGCCGGGATTCTAGTGTCCCGAGTCAGAAGTTCGACGACGGCTCCTGGCCCCAGCGCACCCCTGGCGGCGTTCTCGGTCGCCCGGATAGCGCTGCTATCCGAGCTCCCCGCGGCCTTGCCAGCGGCACGCCGGACCTCAGGATCCTGCCGCCGAACTTCTGACTCGGGACACTGCGTGCGCTAGGCAGGCGTCGCGCGCCGGGCCTTGTTCCCCCCGGCCGCCTTGGCCTGGTAGAGCGCCGCGTCGGCCAGTGCCATGAGCGCCGTCGGCTCGGCCTCCTCGCCGGCCAGCGCGGCCACCCCCGCGGAGAACGACACCCGCCGCGCGCCGCCCCCCCGCGACGGATGGGTGAAGTGCGAGCGCAGCCGGTCGACGACGTCGTACGCCACCTCGGCCTCGAGGTCGACGAACACGACGCCGAACTCGTCGCCGCCCCACCGTCCCGCCACGTCCCCCGCGCGCAGGCCCCGGCGCAGCGTGTCGGCCACCGTGACCAGCGCGGCGTCGCCCGCGGCGTGGCCGAGGGTGTCGTTGAGGACCTTGAAGCGGTCGAGGTCGAGCAGGACGAGCGCGACGGTAGCGCCGGTACGCCGCGCCCGCGCCGTCTCCCGGTCGAGCGCCTCGGCCAGCCCGCGGCGGTTGAGCAGGCCGGTGAGCGGGTCCGTACGGGCCAGGGCTGCCAGCTCGTCGCGCAGCACCGACTCGCTGTCGGCGGCGAGCTGCCAGACGAGGACGTCCCAGAGCCGGTCGCAGACCCGGTAGTCGTGACCTGCGGAGACCAGCTCCTTGACGACCTCGAACCGGCAGCCGGAGAGGTCCGCGAGCCGGTCGAGGGTGCGTACGGCGGTCAGCGACGCCGGCAGCCCGGGGAGCGCCTCGCCGTCGCGCAGCGCGGTGGCCGCGCCGAGCAGCCAGCCCTTCGCGGCGTCGCGCAGGGTGGCGGCCGACCCCGTGAGGTCGATCACCCGCGCGTCCCGCTTTCGGGCATTCACGAACCAAGCATCCCCCCGTACGCCGCCCGGCGCGCGTTGCGACACGGGCCGTGGGTACCGTGGGCGCCGTGACGTTCTTCCCGGGCATCCGGCTGCACGTCGTGACCGGGAAGGGGGGCACCGGGAAGACGACGGTCGCCGCGGCGCTCGCCGTGGCGCTGTCCCGGGGTGGCAGGCGCGTGCTCGTCGCCGAGGTGGAGGGCAGGCAGGGGCTGGCGCCGCTGTTCGGGAAGGGGCCGCTGCCGCACGGGGAGACCCACGTCACGACCACCGAGGGCGGGGGGTCGGTGTCGGTGCTGCCGGTGGACCCCGAGCGCGCGCTGATCGAGTACCTCGACCTCTTCTACCACCTGGGCCGGGCGGGCAAGGTGCTGCAGAAGATGGGCGCCGTCGACTTCGTGACGACGATCGCGCCCGGGCTGCGGGACGTGCTGCTGATCGGCAAGGTGAAGGAGGCCGTCGTACGCCGCGCCGGCTCCGGCCGCTACTACGACGCCGTCGTCCTCGACGCGCCGCCGACCGGGCGGATCGTGCGGTTCCTCGGGGCGACCGACGAGGTCGCGCAGATCGCCAAGGTGGGGCCGATCCGTTCGCAGAGCGAGCAGGTCATGGCGATGCTGCGCGGCGACGAGACGGCGATCCACCTCGCGACGCTGCTCGAGGAGATGCCGGTGCAGGAGACCATCGACGGCGTCGACCACCTGGTCGCGGCGGGCCTGCCGGTGGGCGCGATCGTCGTCAACAGGGTGCGTTCGGAGCACCTCGCCGGGCCCGACCTGAAGAAGGCCGCGGCGGGGCGTCTCGACGTGGAGGCCATCGGCGCGGTGCTGGGCGAGGCGGGTCTGGCCGAGCCCGGGCTGGCGAAGGTGCTCGCCGAGGAGGCGTCGGAGCACGCGCGGCGGGTGGCGTTGCAGCAGGAGATGCGCGCCGACCTCCTGGCGCTCGGCCTGCCGCTCGTGGAGCTGCCGCTGCTCACGGAGACCGTGGACCTCGGGTCGGTCACGCGGCTCGCGGAGGCGTTCGCATGACGTTCGACCTCGACGCGATGCTGGCGACGAAGAAGATCGTCGTCTGCTGCGGATCCGGCGGTGTGGGGAAGACGACAACCGCTGCGGCCCTGGCACTGCGGGCCGCCGAGCGCGGCCGCCGCGTCGTCGTCGTCACCATCGACCCGGCCAAGCGGCTCGCCCAGTCGCTCGGCCTCACCGAGCTCGACAACACCCCCCGGCCGGTCACCGGCGCGGTCTCGGGGAGCGGCGAGCTGCACGCGATGATGCTGGACATGAAGAGGACGTTCGACGACATCGTCCTCACCCACGCCGACGCCGAGCGGGCACAGCAGATCCTCGCCAACCCGTTCTACGTGATGCTCTCCGCCAACCTCGCCGGCACGCAGGAGTACATGGCGATGGAGAAGCTCGGGCAGCTCCACGCCACCGGCGAGTGGGACCTCATCGTCGTGGACACGCCGCCGACCCGTTCCGCGCTCGACTTCCTCGACGCGCCGGACCGGATGACGCGGTTCCTGGAGGGGCGGTTCCTCCGGCTCGTGCTGGCGCCGGCGAAGGCGGGCGGGCGGTTCGGCGTACGGGTGATGAACGTCGGCCTCAACACCTTCACCGGCGTCATCACCAAGATCACCGGGGCGGAGCTGCTGCGGGACCTGCGGGACTTCTTCGCGGCGTTCGAGACGATGTTCGGCGGGTTCCGCGACCGCGCGCAGCAGACGTACTCGCTGCTGCAGGCCCGGGACACGGCGTTCGTCGTGGTGGCGTCGCCCGACCCCGCGGCGCTGCGCGAGGCGGCGTACTTCGTCGAACGCCTCTCCGCCGAGCGGATGCCGCTGGCCTGCGTCGTCGTCAACCGCGTGCATCGCGTGGCGACGACGGCTGTCACGCCGGAACGCGCGGTGGCGACGGCGGAGGTGCTGGCCGAACGCCGCGTGCGCGGGCCGGCTGCGGGGCTGCTGCGGCTCCACGCCGACCGGCTCGCGGTGGCGGCGGCGGAGCGGCGGACGATCCGCGCGTTCGCGGCGGGGCGGGCCGACGTGCCGATGCTGGAGGTGCCGGCGATGGCGGCCGACGTGCACGACGTAGACGACCTGCGGCGGATCGGCTTGGCGCTGGCGGGCGACCCCGCGGCGTAAGGTGCCGGCGTTCCGGGCCGGGGCTCGTTCTCTGCGGTTCACGCGCCGGTCTCACGCGTGATGATCTTCAAAGAACGGGTGCGGCCGGCCCCGCGGCCTAGGGGCCCCGGAAACGACGGAACGGCCCCACCGCGCCCCTACAACACGGTGAAGCCGTTCACGTCGGGACCGGTGCCGCCGCCCCTACAACAGCGGCGCCGGTCTCGATGCCGACCGCTAGGCGGTCGAGTAGCTCTTCTCGAAGTCCTGACGAGCGGTGAGCAGCAGAACGTTCCAGGACTTCACGTCGGGACGGCGGCGGAGCAGCGCGCGGCGCTCACGCTCGGTCATCCCGCCCCAGACCCCGAACTCGACGCGGTTGTCGAGGGCGTCGGCCAGGCACTCGGTGCGCACGGGGCACCCGAGGCACACCTGCTTCGCGCGGTTCTGGGCCGCTCCCTGGACGAACAGCTCGTCCGGGTCGGTCGTACGGCAGCTCGCGCGGGTGGTCCAGTCCATGTCGTGGATCCTTCGAGTGCTAGCCGAGGCAGGTGTTTTTGGTGCGGTTTCGACCGTACGGAGCCAGTCCCGGCAGGCACATCCCCTTACCGGACCCTTTCAGGTAGTCCGAACGGGTGGTAAGTCGCAGGGGACTTTGGCCATTCCCGCCCGCCGCCCCGTGTGGGTCCGTTACGCTTGAGGATCATCCGCCGGTGCGCGCCCGCGCCCGAGACGCGGTCCCCTCTCCTGATCGGTGACGTTGTTGGCACGTACGGACTCGGGCAGCGCGCTGCACCGGAGCGCCCTCGTGCTGGCCGTCAGCGTGCTCGCGGGGCTGCTGCTGGCGGCGGGGGCGTTTCCGCTGGTGGGCGGCTTCGGCATGCTCGCCAGGGCGGGCGCGGAGTCGTTCGACAAGCTGCCGGACGAGCTCGAGGAGGAGCCGCTCCCGCAGCGCTCGAAGATCCTCGCCGCGGACGGGTCCGTGCTGGCAGAGATCTTCCTCAACGAGAACCGCGTCGTCGTGCCGATCAGCGAGATCCCCGACGACGTCGTCTACAGCATCCTGGCCGTCGAGGACTCCCGCTTCTACGAGCACCGCGGCATCGACGTGCGCGGCCTCGCCCGCGCGCTGTGGCGCAACCGGCAGGCCGGCGAGGTCACCCAGGGCGGGTCGACGATCACCCAGCAGTACGTCAAGAACGTCCTCGTCGAGAACGCCGACGACAAGGCCGATGCCGCCAAGGCGATCGAGCGGTCGACGCAGCGGAAGATCCGCGAGGCGCGGTACGCCATCGCGCTGGAACGCCGCTACACCAAGCGCGAGATCCTCGAGAAGTACCTGAACATCGCGTACTTCGGCGACGGCGTGTACGGCGTCGGCACCGCCGCGCAGCACTACTTCCGCAAGCCCGTCCAGAAGCTCACGCTCGGCGAGTCGGCGCTGCTGGCCGGCATGGTCAAGAACCCCCGCTTCTACAACCCCGTCGACAACCCGCGGAACGCCAAGGCGCGCCGCGACCTCGTGCTGACGCGCGCCGCCGAGGTCGGCTTCATCGACCCCGCGCGCGTCGCCGCCGCGGTGAAGAAGCCGTTGCCGAAGATCAACCCGCAGAAGCTGGCAGACCTGCAGAACAACAAGATCGCGCCGGCGTTCCTCACGTACATGCGCGAGTACTTCCTCAGCGACCCGAAGTTCGGGGCGACGGAGGGGGAGCGCAAGGCGCGGCTGTTCCAGGGCGGCCTCGAGGTCCACACGACGCTCGACCCGAAGCTGCAGGCCGTCGCGACCGCGACGCTGAACAAGACCCTCCCGCTGCCGAACGACCCCGCCGCCGCTGCCGTCGTCGTCACGCCCGGCACAGGCGAGGTCAAGGCGATGGCCGTCGTCAACCACGACGCCAAGACCAAGCAGGTCAACCTCGCCACCGGCGGCTCGTCGGGCTTCCAGGCGGGGTCGACGTTCAAGATGTTCACGCTCGCGGCCGCCGTCGAGCAGGGCCTCCCGCTCAAGCTGCGGCTGAACTCTCCCGCCCGCTACCGGCCCGACCCGGCGAAGTGCGACACCCCCGACGACGGCGTGTTCCAGAACGCCGGCGACAGCGAGGCCGGCAACTTCGACCTGCCGACCGCCACGTGGATGTCGGTCAACACGTACTACGTGCAGCTCCAGGACCGCGTCGGCATCCCGAGCGTCGCCGCGATGGCGCGCCGGATGGGCGTGACGCTCAACAGGGAGCCCGGCTCGCGGGAGTGCGCGTTCACGCTCGGCAGCTTCGAGGTCGACCCGCTGGAGATGGCGGCGGCGTACGCGACGCTGGCCGCGGAGGGCATGTACTGCAAGCCGATGCCGATCACGTCGGTGAAGGCGCCGGACGAGGACGTGCAGACGTTCGAGCCCGAGTGCAGCCGCGTGCTCACCGCCGACGACGCCAACACCGTCACGTCGGTCCTGCGCGGCGTCATCGACGGCACTCACCCGCACCGTACGGGCCGTGCCGCGTCCCTCGGCCGTCCCGCCGCCGGCAAGACCGGCACGACGACGGGGCCGAGCGCGGCGTGGTTCGACGGCTACACGCCCGACTTCGCGGCGGCCGTCTGGATGGGCCACCCGACCGCTCCCGCGTTCAACCCGCTGCGCAACGTGCACGGCGTCGGCACGGTGTACGGGGGCGGGTTCCCCGCGCAGATGTGGCGGGAGATCATGCTCGCCGCCCACGACGGCCTGCCCGTACGAGACTTCCCCGACCCGCCCGCGACGGCGTTGTTCGGCAAGCAGGTGGCCGTGCCGGACCTCCGCGGGATGACGCCGGAGGAGGCGGAGGAGGCGCTCCGCGGGCTCGGGCTGACGCTGGTCGTCAACCGCGGCTCCGTCAACGCCGCCCCGATCCCGGCGGGTGCCATCGGGTCGCAGCGGCCGTCCCCCGGGACGAACGTCGCCAAGGGCTCCGTCGTCACCGTCTACCTGTCGAACGGCCGCTACCCGCCGGTCCAGCCGTCCCCGACGCCCACGAAGACGGCGCCGCTCACGCCGTTGCCGAGCTCGTCCACGCCTCCGCCGCCTCCGCCGAGCTGCAACGGCAACCCCAAGAAGTGCCAGACGCCCTCGCCGACCCCGACTCCCACGCCGTCGCCGAGCGGCGGTACGGGCGGCGAACAGGGCGGCGGCTAGCCGGACACCCGCCCGCCGCCGTCGCGGCCGGGCATGTCTCGTTCTCTGAAGATCGCCACGCTCGAGACCGGCGGGTGGACTGCAAGGGTCGGGCAGGCGAGGGGGCTCAGGAGCTCAGCGCCTTCTTGACGGCGGCGGCGACGCGGCCGCCCTCGGCGCGGCCCGCGACCTGCGGCGTCACGAGCTTCATGACGAGCCCCATCTGCTGCGGCGACGTCGCGCCGGTCTCCGCGATCGCCGTCGCGACGAGCGCGGTGAGGTCCTCGTCGGACAGCTGCGCGGGCAGGTACTCCTCGACGATCGCGCCCTCGGCCCGCTCGCGCTCCGCGAGCTCCGTACGGCCGCCGTCGCTGAACGCCTCCGCCGCCTCGCGCCGCTTCTTCCCCTCGCGGGCCAGCACCTTGAGCACCTCGTCGTCGTCCAGCTCGCGGGCCGCGCCGCCGGAGACCTCTTCGTTCTTGATCGCGGTCAGGACCATCCGCAACGTCGCCGTGCGGAGCTCGTCACGGGCCTTCATCGCGGTGGTCAGGTCGTTCTGCAGCCGGTCCTTGAGGTCGCTCATGGGCCGATCCTCGCAGGCTCGCGCAGAATGGGCCCATGCGTTTCGCCGTCGCCGCCCCGCTCGCCCTCGCGGGGGCGGCGGTCGCCGGCGTCGGGTACGCGGCGGGCGTCGAGCGGAACGCGTTCGTGCTCCGCCGCTACGACGTCCCCGTGCTGCCGCCGGGCGCCCAGCCGCTCAAGGTGCTGCACGTCAGCGACGTGCACATGCTCGGGCGGCAGCACCGCAAGCAGGCGTTCCTGCGCCGCCTGGCCGACGAGGGCCCCGACCTCGTCGTCACGACCGGCGACAACCTCGCGGGCCCCGACGGGATCCCCGCCGTCCTCGCCGCGCTGGACCCGCTGCGGGGCACGCCGGGCGTCTTCGTGCTCGGCTCCAACGACTACTACGCCCCCAAGCCGAAGAACCCGTTCAAGTACTTCTTCCCGCGGCACAAGCGCGTCATCGGCGACCCGCTGCCGTGGCGGGAGCTCGTGGACGGCTTCGAGGACATGGGCTGGACCGACCTGACGAACGACCGCCGCCTCGCGACGGCAGGCGGCCGTACGGTCGAGGTGGCCGGCGTCGACGACCCGCACCTCAAGCGCGACCGGCTCGCGGTGGCGGACAAGCCCGTCGCCGCCGGCGCCGAGGTGCACCTCGCGCTGGTGCACGCGCCGGAGCCGCGGGCGCTGGACCGGTTCGAACGCAGCGGGTTCGACCTGCTGCTCTGCGGCCACACCCACGGCGGCCAGCTGCGCGTCCCCGGCGTCGGAGCGCTCGTCACCAACTGCGGCATCGACCGCGCCCGCGCGCGCGGCCTGTCGCGCTACGGCGACGCGTGGCTGCACGTCTCCGCGGGGCTCGGGACGTCGCCGTACGCCCCTGTGCGCTTCGCCTGCCGTCCGGAGGCGTCGTTGCTCACCCTGGTCGCACGCTAGACTCTCGCTCTGCTGCATCGGGATGTAGCGCAGCTTGGTTAGCGCGCCACGTTCGGGACGTGGAGGCCGGGAGTTCGAATCTCCCCATCCCGACCACCGTACGACGCCGGCTCCGGTCCCTCTCGGGGCCGGAGCCGCGTGCGTTCTACAGCGGCGGGCCCTCCGTCTCGCAGCTCGCCTGGGCCGGCGTGCCGGTGGCGGGGTTGGCGAGGATGACCTCGCACGTCGTCCCCGCGCCGTCCGTACGGACCTGGATGCGGGTCCCGTCCGCCGTGACCGTCTCCCGCCGGATCAACGGCGTGGGTGTCCCTTCAGGGTCCCTGTCGGTGCCGGGGATGCGGTCGGCGAGGACCGTGCCGCGCTCGGCGCGCACGACGACCCAGGTGGCCGTACGGCCCGCGGCGACGGGCACCAGCGCGCCGCCGCGCGCGGACACCCGTATCCGCTCCGCCTTCGGCGCGCCGATCGCGGCGGAGGTCACGACGACGCTCGCGGCGTCCGGCGCGACGACGACCACCGCGCTCCGGCCGGCCTCCTCGACGTGCTCGGTGACGACGCGCTCGCGGTCGTCCAGGGTGCGCGCGCTGACGCGCCGGGCCTCGTCGTCGCGCACGACCAGGACGGCCACCGTGACGTGGTCGGCGTACGGCATCGCGAGGACGACGACACTGCCGCCGGCCTCGCGCCAGTCCTCGGCGTAGAGCGTCGCCGCCTGCTCCAGCGTCACGCTCGCGTCCCGCTCCGCCCAGCCCCGCACCGCCGTCTCGCGCAGGGCCTGGTCGCCCGCGCGTGACCCCGCCGCGGGCCAGCCGGGCAGCGTCGGAGGTGGTGGCGGCGGAGGTACGGGCTCCGGTCGCAGCGCCACGTACGCCCCCGCCGCGGCCACCACGACGGCCACGACGACGCCGAGCGCCACGATCCAGCGCGGCAGCGGATCGCGTTCCGGTGACTCGAGTACCTCGGCCGTCATGGTGCCGTACCCCCGTCGTGGTCGAGTGGCGCGCACGGTAACGTGCCGCCACAGCGGCGGCCAGGGCGGCGACGAGAACGGGGTGGGTCCGGGTGGACGTGTTCGAGTCGCTCCATGTCAACCACTGGGCCGGGCTCATCGACGCGGCCGCGGTGCTCCTCGTCCTCGGCGTGTGGCTGCTTATCGACGCGTCGTTCGCGTTCCTCCGCGCGGTCCTGCGCGTCGCCGGTGCCGCGCTGCTCGTCGCCGCGGCAGGCGTCGTCGTCCAGCGGGCCGTCGGCCTGGTCCACGCCGGCGTGCTGCGCGAGACGTTCGCCGCCGCGACCGGCGAGGAGAGCACGGGCGACCGGTCGCTCGTGGTGCTCGGGGTCGCCGCGGTGGCGCTCGTGGCGGGCGTGGTGCTGGCGACGCTCGGTGCCGAGGACGACGACGAGGCGTACGACGCCGACCTCGACGACGAGGAGGAGGACGACGAGCCGGTGCCCGCACCGGTCGCGCCGCCGCCGTCCGCGTGGTCGCGTACGGAGGTCCTCGGCGACGCCCCCGAACGCGGCCGCTGGGACCCTGACCCCGAGCCGGAGCCGTCGGAGCCGCTCGGCCTCACGCCCCGCGCCCACGCGGTGCCGCTCCTCGCGCTCGCCGTCGCGCTCGCGCTGCCCACGGCATCCCGCGTCGGCGAGGCGCCGCTCGACGCCATGCCGTTCCTCGGCGACCTCGGGGTGCTCCAGGCCGCGGGGCACGCCATGACCGGCCTGCTCGCCGGGCTGGCCCTGCTCGGCGGCGTTCTCGCGCTCGGCGTGGACGAACGCCGCGTCGTCGTCCCCGCGTTCGCCCTCACGGCGATCGGCGCGGGGCTCGGCGGCGCGTTCCTCCCCGCGCTCGCCAACGAGCACTGGGTCGCCGGCGCCACCGGTGCGATGGCCGGGCTGCTGCTGCCTTCGGGGTATCGCGTGCTGCGCAGGCTGCCCGCCGCGTCCCGCGGTGCGCTGGTCACCGGGGTGCTGGGGGCGGCGGCGCTGCTGGCGGCGTCGATGTTCCTGCGGGCGCACGCGGTGAAGGCACTGTTCGAGGAGCAGTTCCTGCGGTTCTGACGAGGAGGAACGATGGTGGGGCAGATCGGGCCGCTGGACGCGTGGCTCGTCGTGGCCGACGTCGCGGGCGTGCTGGCCGTGCTCGCCGCGTGGCTGCTGCTCTCCGGGGCCGGCGACCGGGCCAGGGCGTACGGCGCCGCCGCCGGTGCCGCGCTCGTCGCGCTCGGGCTCGGCAGCGCGCTGTTCCGGGTGTCGGGCAACGTCTCGAACCTCACGCTCGACGCCGGCCTCCCTGGCAGCAACATCGCGGCGTACGCCGTCCTGCTGGTCGCCGGCGTCGCGGCCGGGGTGGGTGCGGTCGTGGCTGCCCGGCGCCGGGAGACGGGGACGGGGCGGCTCCCGCTGGAGCTCGCCGTCGTGGCGGTCGCGGTGGCGTTGCCGTCCCTCGTCCACCCGGCCGGGGAGCGGGCGCCCGACAGGTGGGAGGTCACCGCGGCCGTCGTCGCCGTTCACGTGCTGAGCGGCGTGGTCGTGGCGGGCGGGCTGCTCGTCGTGCTGGGCTACGACGACGACCCGCCGGCGGGGGCCGTGGCCGGCGCGTTCGCGCTGGTCGCTGTCGTCACCGTCGCCGGGTGGGTCTGGCAGGAGCAGGTCGCCAACGAGCACTGGGCGATGGTCGCGACCGGCCTCGCCGCCGGGCTGCTGGCGGCGGTGGCGCTGCCGCTGCTGCGCGACGTCGTGCCCGCCGACGCCTCGGCGGTCGTCGCGGGTGTGCTCGCGGTGCTCGTCGTGCTCGTGCTGGCGGGGCTCGCCAACGGTCAGGCGTTCCGCGAGTACGGCGAGCTCCAGGGCGAGCGGAGCCTCGACCTCGTGGACGAGGGCAACGACGGCCCTCGGAGCCTCCCGTACACCGAGCTGCCGACGCCCTAGTAGCGCTTGGCGAAGCGCACTGGTTGGTGACGCGGGGTGACACGCCGTGCTCCCGTGACCGCCGCCGGGGCGTTCGGGGTGCGAATTGCTCCTTTTCCCCGCACGGGCCGCAACCCGGTTGCGTACGTGACCGGCGGTGCGGTTACGGCGGGTGACCGCAGGTGGAGTTTCGCCAAGGCCTCCTAGGAGCGCTCCGACAGCTCCCGCGCGACCAGCTCCGCGATCTGCGCGGTGTTGAGCGCCGCGCCCTTCCGGAGGTTGTCGCCGCAGACGAACAGCTCCAGCGACCTCGGGTCGTCGAGCGCGCGGCGTACGCGGCCGACGTACGTCGGGTCCGTCCCCACCACGTCGGCCGGCGTCGGGAACACGCACGCCGCCGGGTCGTCCACCAGCTCCACGCCGTCGGCCGCCGCGAGCAGCTCGTGGGCCTCGGCGACCGTGACCTCGCGGGAGAACGTCGCGTGCACGGCGAGGGAGTGCGTCGTGACGACGGGCACGCGGACGCACGTGGCGGAGACGCGCAGGCCGGGCAGCCCGAGGATCTTGCGGGACTCGTTGCGGACCTTGAGCTCCTCGCTGGTCCAGCCGTCGTCCTTGAGCGAGCCTGCCCAGGGGATGACGTTCATGGCGAGCGCCGCGGGGAACGGCCCGGTGTCGCCCGCCGCGCGCGCGACGTCGCCGGCGGTGGTGCCGAGCGTACGGTCGCCCGCCACCTTCTCGAGCTGGTCGTGCAGCGTGTCGATGCCGGCCTGCCCGGCGCCCGACGCGGCCTGGTACGACGCCACGACGAGCGCCTCCAGGCCCATCGCCCTGTGCAGCGCGCCCATCGCGACGATCATCGACAACGTCGTGCAGTTGGGGTTGGCGATGATGCCCTTCGGGCGGTCGAGCGCGGACGTGGCGTTGACCTCGGGGACGACGAGCGGCACGTCGGGGTCCATGCGGAACGCGCCGCTGTTGTCGACCGCGACGGCGCCGCGCTCCACCGCGATCGGGCACCACTCGGCCGACACCTCGTCGGGCACGTCGAACATCGCGATGTCGACGTCGTCGAAGACCTCGGGCGCCAGCGCGACGACCTCGACGTCGACGCCGCGGCAGCGCAGCCTCTTGCCCGCCGAGCGCGGCGACGCGACGAGCTTGACGTCGCCGTAGACGTCGGGGCGGGTGGAGAGCAGGTCGAGCATGACGGTGCCGACGGCGCCGGTCGCGCCGACGACGGCGAGCGTGGGCCTGCGCGTCACGACACGCCGCCCACCGTCGCGACCGAGCCCAGGTCGCCCAGCTCGAACGCGTCGTGCACCGCCCGCACGGCCGCGGGCACGTCGGTGTCGCGGCAGACGACGGAGATGCGGATCTCCGAGGTCGAGATGATCTCGACGTTGACGCCCGCGTCGGCCAGCGCGCCGAAGAACGTCGCCGACACGCCGGGGTGCGACTTCATGCCGGCCCCGACGAGCGACACCTTGCCGATGTGGTCGTCGGAGATGAGCGCGTCGAATCCGACCGCGCCCTGCACCTTCGTCAGCGCGTTCATCGCCGTCACGAGGTCGGTCTTCGGCAGCGTGAACGAGATGTCCGTACGCCCCGTCGTCGCCGCGCTGATGTTCTGCACGATCATGTCGATGTTGACCTCGGCGTCGGCCAGCGCGCGGAAGATCGCCGCCGCTTCACCCGGCTTGTCGGGCACGCCGACGACGGTGACCTTGGCCTCGCTGCGGTCGTGCGCGACGCCCGAGATGATCGCCTGCTCCATCTGCCCACCTTCGACGACCCACGTGCCGGCGTTCTGCGAGAACGACGAGCGCACGTGGATGGGGATGTTCTGCCTGCGGCCGTACTCGACGCAGCGCAGCATGAGGACGCCCGCGCCGGACGCCGCCATCTCGAGCATGTCCTCGTACGAGATCCGGTCCAGCTTGCGCGCGTGGGGGACGAGACGAGGGTCGGCCGTGTAGACGCCCTCGACGTCGGTGTAGATCTCGCAGACGTCGGCGCCGAGCGCCGCGGCGAGCGCGACGGCGGTCGTGTCGGAGCCGCCGCGGCCGAGCGTCGTGATGTCCTTCGAGTCGACGCTGACGCCCTGGAACCCCGCGACGATGACGATGTGGTCGTCGTCGAGCGCCGTACGGATGCGTCCCGGCGTGACGTCGATGATGCGCGCCTTGCCGTGCGTCGAGTCGGTGATGATGCCGGCCTGCGAGCCGGTGAACGACTTCGCGGTGTGCCCCAGGTTGGCGATCGCCATGGCGAGCAGCGCCATCGAGATGCGCTCGCCGCTGGTGAGCAGCATGTCCATCTCGCGGCCCGGCGGCAGCGGCGACACCTGCTGCGCGAGAGCGATCAGCTCGTCGGTCGTGTCGCCCATGGCGGAGACCACGACGACGACGTCGTCGCCGGCGCGCTTGGCGGTGACGATGCGTTCGGCGACGCGCTTGATCCGCTCGGCGTCGGCGACCGACGACCCGCCGTACTTCTGCACGATGAGAGCCATTCGGGCCAGTCTACGATCGGCGCGTGCGTACCCGGCCGCTGCTGCTCGCGTTGCTCCTCGTCGCGCTTCCCGCGTGCACCGAGGACAAGAAGCCGCCGTACGACCCCGACGCGCCGCTGAAGGAGGCGCGGGCCCGCCTGGCGGTGCTCGCGCAGGCGACGGCGAACGGCGCGTACGACGCGCAGTACCGCTTCCTCCAGCTCCCCTCCAACACCGCCGGCGTCATCCGGATCCGGCAGTCGCCGCCGCAGTACCGCATCGACATCGTGTCCAAGGACGGCGCGTCGTTCTTCGCGCTGAAGAGCGGCATCGTGTCGTGCTCCTCGAAGGCGTCGAAGAAGACCTGCTTCCTCGTGGCGCGGCCCGGCGAGGAGGTGCCGGCGCTGTTCGACCCGGGCGTGCAGCGGCTGTTCCGCGACGCCGTCGAGGACCTCGCCGCCAACCCCAACGGCTACATCGTCCGCCGCGTCGACCCCGTCCCGACCGCGACACCGGTGTCGGCCACGCCGACGCCGACTCCGACGAAGACGCCGTCGAAGAAGCCGGTGTCGCCCACGCCGTCCCTGCTCCCGATCCCCGTGGGCGAGTGCTTCGAGGTGACGCGCACCATCGAGACGCCGGACCCGCAGCAGCCGTCGGGGTTCGAGAACGGCACGTACTGCTTCGCCGAGCAGGGCGTCGCGACGTCCATCAACGTGAAGTCGGGGACGATGACGCTGGTGAAGCTGCTCGGCCCGCCGCCGGCCGCGGCGTTCAAGCCGCCGGCGAAGGTCCAGAAGCTGCCCGAGCTCACGCCGACCCCGACCCCGTCGAAGAAGAAGTAGACGCGCCCCTGCTACCCGTTCTTTGAAGATCACCACGCGCGAGACCGGCGTGCGGGCTGCAGAGAACGAGCGGGGGGCGGGGGCTACACGTCGAGGAGCCTGCGGCCCTCGAACGCCCTGCCGAGGGTGACCTCGTCGGCGTACTCCAGGTCCCCGCCCACCGGCAGCCCGCTCGCGAGCCGCGTCACGCGCATGCCCATCGGCTTCACGAGCCGCGCCAGGTAGGTGGCCGTGGCCTCGCCTTCGAGGTTCGGGTCGGTGGCGAGGATCAGCTCGGTCACGGAGCCGTCGGCGAGGCGCAGCATGAGCTCGCGGATGCGCAGGTCGTCGGGGCCGACGCCCTCGATGGGGCTGATCGCGCCGCCGAGCACGTGGTAGCGGCCCTTGAACTCCCGCGTCTTCTCGATGGCGACGACGTCCTTCGGCTCCTCGACGACGCAGATCACCGTGAGGTCGCGGCGGGTGTCGCGGCAGATGCGGCACTCCTCGGCCTCGGCGACGTTGCCGCAGACCCGGCAGAACTTCACCTTGTCCTTGACCTCGGTCAGCGCGTGGGCCAGCCGCTTCACGTCCGCGGGGTCGGCGGCGAGCAGGTGGAACGCGATCCGCTGCGCGCCCTTCGGCCCGACCCCGGGGAGGCGGCCGAGCTCGTCGATGAGGTCCTGGACCGGGCCTTCGTACACCCCGTCAGTCTCTCGCGGAACGCCGCCCTCCGCCGGTCGCCGCGCGGACCCGGGGCAACCATTCGGGGCTCCCATCCGGTCGTACGCTCGGCGACGGCGAACGAGAGGCGGCGGGGTGGGCGAGGCGGCGCGGGAGGCGTTCACGGAGTTCGTCCGTGCGCGCGGCACGGCGCTGCACCGCACGGCGTTCATGCTCACCGGCGACTGGGCGCTCGCCGAGGACCTGCTGCAGACGGCGCTGGCGAAGTCGTACCTGCGCTGGGACCGCGTCGCCGTCGAGAACCCGGAGGCGTACGTCCGCCGGGTCCTCGTGACGACGTACGCCTCGTGGTGGCGCCGCCGCTGGCGTGGCGAGGTGCCGACGGAGGCGCTGCCCGACACGCCGAAGCCGGACGGCTGGGCCGACGTGGACGCGCGCGACGCGCTGCGCAGTGCGCTGGCCCGGCTGCCGCGGCGGATGCGCGCGGTGGTGGTGCTGAGGTTCCACGAGGACATGACCGAGGTGGCCGTCGCGGAGGCGCTCGGCGTCTCGGTCGGCACCGTGAAGAGCCAGGCCGCGAAGGGCCTGGCGAAGCTGCGCGCCGACGCCGGGCTGACCGGCTACGCGCACGCGGTGACGGAGGCGGAGTGACCATCCACGACGAGCAGGACCTGCGCGAGCGGCTGCTCGCGGTCAGCGCGGCGACCCCGCCTGCGCCGGCGTCGCGCGCGGACTCGGCGGTACGCCGCGCCGCAGGGATCCAGCGCCGCCGCGCGGCCGTGGCGGCGGTGGCGGTGCTCGTACCTGCGTTCGTCGTGGGCGCCGTGGCTCTGCGGCCCGCGCCGTCCGTGGACTACGCGTCGCCGGCGTCGTGGCCGGACCGTCGCGACCCTGCGCTGGCCGACCTGGAGGAGCCGGCGGTCGCCGACTGGGCGAACTCCGCGGGCCTCGCCCCCGGCGAGCGCGTGCACTGGCTCTGGTCGGGCCGTGTGCCGGCGACGGGCTACGTCGTCATGGCGTTCGCCGTCTGCGCGGAAGACACGTGCGGCAGGACCGTGCTGCAGTACGGCGACGAGGACCTGCTCAGGGAGCCGGGCGAGAACGCGTGGCAGACGACGTCGTGGGACATCGCGCCCGGCACGCCGGCGCCGCCGCTGTCGGAGTACCTCGTCACCGACGCGACGTACCGGGCCGGACCGAGGACGGTGCTGTTCGTGCTGCCCGCGCCCGACGCGGCGGAGGTGTCGTACGACTCGCCTGCGCGTGCGGGCCGGGGCGGCGCGGCGGGTCGTCTCGCACCGCTGGACGGGGCGTTCGCCGGGGACGTCGGCTACCTGGCCGAGCACGCGACGATCACCGTGCGGGACGAGGGCGGCAGGGTCCGCCACACCGGCCTGGTCGGTGACGAGGACAGCGTCGGCAGCGCCGAGCGCATCGACACCGTCGCCATCCCCCCTGGCTACGACGCCGTCGCGACGCAATGGAACCAGATCGGGACGACCCCGGAGACGAACGCGCACCTCAACGCGTCGCGCCGCGAGCGCGCGCTCTTTCTGCGCTGTGCCGCGATCGCCCCGATGCGGGTCGTCGTCAACGGGGTGGAGACCCAGGTGCGGTGCGACGGCATCACGCGCATGGTCGCGCCACCGGCCCTGCCGCTCGGCGGGACGTACGAGTACACGCTCAGCTCGGACGACCCGTACGCGGTGTACGTCGCGACGGAGGCCGTCGCCGTGCCGTAGCTACATCCCGGGCAGGCCGAGGCCGCCGCCGAGGCCGCCCGCGAGCGGGCCCATCTTCTCCGCGGCCAGCTCCTGCGCCGCGCGGCTGGCGTCGCGGACGGCGGCGACGACGAGGTCGGTCAGCGTCTCGACGTCCTCCGGGTCGACGATGCTCGGGTCGATCGTCAGCGCGAGCAGGTCGCCGGCGCCGCTCACCGTCGCCTTGACCATGCCGTTGCCGGCCTGGCCCTCGACCTGGGCGTTGCCGAGCTCCTCCTGCGCGGCCAGCATCTGCTGCTGCATCTTCTGCGCCTGCTTCATGAGCTGCTGCATGTTCGGCGGGCCGCCGGGTCGCATCGGGTTCTCCGTTCGTCGCGTTCGTCCGAGCGTACCCGGGCAACCGTTTCCGGACGTCACCGTGTCCTAGGGTCCGACAAGAGGGGGTTGGGCCCGGAATGGACGTTCTGGAGCGCACGGACTTCACCGAGTTCGTCCGCGCGCGAGGCACGGCACTGCACCAGACCGCGTACCTGCTGACCGGCGACTGGTCGCTCGCCGAGGACCTGCTGCAGACGGCGCTGGCGAAGTGCTACCCGAAGTGGGAGCGCATCGAGGCGGAGGACCCCGAGGGGTACGTCCGCAGGACGCTGCTCAACACGTACGCCACCTGGTGGCGGCGCCGCTGGCGCGGCGAGGTGCCGCACGGCGTACTGCCCGAGGGCGCGGTCGTGGACCGGTGGGCCGACGTGGACGCGCGCGCCGCGCTCCACCGGGCGCTCGGCCGGCTGCCGCGGCGGATGCGCGCGGTGATCGTGCTGCGGTTCCACGAGGACATGACGGAGACCGCCGTCGCCGAGGCGCTCGGCATCTCGGTCGGCACGGTGAAGAGCCAGACGGCGAAGGCGCTCGCCAAGCTCCGCGGCGACGCGGCGCTCGCGGGCTGGACCGAGGGACGGTGAACGGGATGACGCTGGACGAGAACGACCTCAGGGCCGGACTGCACGCGCTGACCGCGTCGCCGCCCCCCGCCCCCGCGGACCGCGCGGCGGTCAGCGTACGGCGCCTGCGCACGCAGCGACGCCGGCGTACGGGCTTCGCCGTCGCCACGGCGTTCGCCGTCGCGCTGCCGCTCGTGGCCGTCGTGACCCGCGGACCCGAGCAGGTGACGGAGCACGTCGTCGCCCAGGAGCCGCTCGCCACGGCACTGCTGGAGTGGCCCACGCGGTACGGCGAGGGCAGCAGGGAGTTCGGGCAGTACGCCGTGGACTACGAGAGCAGGTCGAAGGATCCGGGAGCGGTACGCCTGCTCTACGCGGGCAGGGTCGGTGACTTCGAGGTCGCGGTCGTGGCGCGCTGCGGCGCGACCGCGTGCCGCGAGGTCAACCTCATGTACCACGACCTCGGTCAGAAGGGTTCGGAGCTGGTCGAAGGCGGTCGCCTCGCCCCCGCCGCGAAGGCGCAGCCGATCGGCTGGTACTTCCCTGCCGACGGGGGGTCGAGGCTGTTCGTGCTCGGCCCGCCGGAGAGCCGGCGCCTGCGGGGCGACGGCATCGACGTCACGGACGGCGAGGGCGTGTTCGAGACCCGCATCGGCTGGCGCGAGTCGTACCTCGACGTCCGGGTCCTGGATGGGGAGTCCGGGATCGTCGCCTCCGGCCGCCCCGGCCTGCCGAGTGTGGATCCGGTCGACGCGGTGCCCTACGCCGAGCCGCCGGTCACCCCCGCGCGGGTGCCGGACGGCTACCGCGCCGGCCCCGTCTACACCAGGCAGGTCGGCACGAACCGCGGCGAGTTCCACGAGGCGTTCGCGGAGCGCGGCGTCACGGGGCCGTACCGCGTGTTCGCGGTGTGCCGCGGCCCCGCCAAGGAGGTCACCGTGCTCACCCACACTGTCATCTCAGGAAAGGTGCCGTGCGACGGCCGGGTGCACGCGGGCCCGCTGGACGAGTTCGAACGTCCGGGAGCGAGCTTCGACGTCTACGCGGAGGACCCGTTCGTGACGTACTCCGTGGCGGTGGGCTACCCGGAGGACTAGTCGTCCACCGACGAGATGACCTGGGCGCCCAGGCCCGACTTGAGCAGGGCCATCGCCGGGTCCTCCCCGCTGCGTACGGCGGGCGCGGCCTCGTCGTCGGCCGCCTCGCGCGGGTCGAACTCCTCCTCCGGCGGCGCCGGCGGGGGAGCCGGGCGCTCAGGGGCGGCGGCCGGAGCGGCGGTGCCGTCGCCGAAGTCGACGCGCACCACCCAGTCGACCCCGAGCACCTCGGCCAGCGCGTCGTGGACGACGTCGTGGTTGGGCGGCTTGTCGAACTGCCTCGCCAGCGGCGAGTGCTGGAACGTCAGCGTCAGCTCGCGGCCGTTCAGCGCCGTCACCTGCGCGGTGTCGAGCAGCGCGCGGGTGGTGCGCTTGCGCTGCGCCACGGCGTCGAGGACGGCGTCCCAGACGCGGCGTACGGCGGCCGCGTCGAGGTCTCCCGACGCCACCGGCGGCGGGCTCGGCGGTGCCTCGGTCATCGGCGGCGGTACGGGCTCCGGATCCGGCTCCACCACGGGTGCCGCGGCCTCGGCGGGCGGCGCCGCGGGAGCGGCCTGCGGGGGGGCCGCGACCGGCGCCGGGGCGGGAGGGGCGTCGCCGGCGATGGAGAGGCGGCGTTCGAGCCGGTCGAGGCGCGCGAGCGTGGCCTGCTCGTCGGCGGCCGAGCCGGGCAGCAGGACCCGCGCGCAGATCAGCTCCAGCACGAGCTTGGGGCTCGTGGTGCCCCGCATCTCGGTGAGGCCCGCGTAGACGAGGTCGGCCGCCCGCGACAGCTCGGCCGGGCCGAAGCGCGTGGCCTGCTGCTGGAGACGGGGCAGCTCGTCGGGGGGTACGTCCACGAGCTCGCGTTCGGCGGCGTCGGGCGCGCGCTGCAGCACGATGAGGTCGCGCAGCCGGTCGAGCAGGTCGCTCGCGAAGCGGCGCGGGTCGTGCCCGGCCTCGACCACGCGGTTGACGGTCCCGAACACCGCCGCCCCGTCGCGCGCCGCGAACGCGTCCACGACCTCGTCGAGCAACGCCGCGTCGGTCACGCCGAGCAGCGCCGCCGCGAGCGGGTACGTCACGCCGTCCGGCCCGGCACCGGCGATGAGCTGGTCGAGGACGGACAGCGCGTCGCGGACGGAGCCGCCGCCGGCGCGGACGACGAGCGGGATCGCCCGGCGGTCGATCTCGATGCCCTCGGACGTGCAGATCGACTCCAGGTGCGCGGACATCTTGCGCGCGGGCACCAGGCGGAACGGGTAGTGGTGCGTCCGCGACTTGATGGTGCCGATGACCGCCTGCGGCTCCGTCGTCGCGAACACGAACTTGAGGAACTCCGGCGGCTCCTCGACCACCTTGAGCAGGGCGTTGAAGCCCGCCGAGGACACCATGTGCGCCTCGTCCACGATGTAGACCTTGAAGCGCGCCGAGACCGGCGAGAAGAACGCCCGCTCGCGCAGGTCGCGCGCGTCGTCCACGCCGCCGTGCGACGCGGCGTCGATCTCCACGACGTCGAGGGACGTACCGGCGGTGATCGCGACGCACTGGTCGCAGGTGCCGCACGGCTCGGGGGTGGGGCCGTTCTCGCAGTTCAGCGAGCGCGCGAGGATGCGCGCCGAGGACGTCTTGCCGCAGCCGCGCGGGCCGGAGAACAGGTACGCGTGGTGGACCCGCCCGGAGCGCAGCGCCTGCTGCAGCGCCTCGGTGACGTGCTCCTGGCCGACGACCTCGGCGAACGTCGCCGGGCGGTAGCGCCGATACAGAGCGAGAGTCAACGGGCGTCCCAGGGGTCGGAAAGCGGGAGACCCCCCGCGCACCCGCCAGAGCCCGCTTACCCTTGCTGCCTTCCGGCCCTGGGGGAGTTCACAGGATGAGCGCCGCGCGGGGGGCTGCCACCGAGTCTAGTCGGCGCGGGACGGACAGTGGCCGGCCGCGTGCCGGCCCCCGTAACGGCACGCGACCGGCCACGCCGCACGGGTCAGGCGGCGTCCCCGAACGGGGAGTCGTCCCGTCGCGGGAGCACCACGAGCGGACGTCCGGTGAAGTGACGTACCGCACCGCGAGCCAGCTCGCGCGCCCGGGCCGAGAGCCCACGCGGCGCGGAGCCGTCCTCCGTGCTCTCCGGCGAGGCCGGCTGGTGCGGTGCGTCACCCCACATGGGGCGTACTGTCCCGCTCCGCGCGGCCCGTGTCTGTCGGGTATCCGACAGTTTGGAGACGGCCGGGGTGAGGAAGCGCCGGGGCGCGGCTATCCTTCCCGGCGGAGGATTCGCCTAGTTGGCCTAGGGCGCACGCTTGGAAAGCGTGTTGGGGGCAACCCCTCGCGAGTTCGAATCTCGCATCCTCCGCCACGGCCGGCGGCGCGGCGCCCGTACGTCAGGGCGCCGGGTCGACGGTGCCCTCCTGCTCCTCGTACCACCGCCGCTGGTACTCGTACGACTCCAGGCTGGTCATGGTCCGGTCCTCCGGGGGCGCCTCGATGCCGACGTCGTCGCCGTAGTCGTAGAGCAGCAGCTCGAGCGTGGCGTCGAAGCCGGAGTGCTTCCTGTCGTCCTCGGTGAACCCCATCCCGATGCGCTGCGCCAGGTCGGCGAAGACGAACGTCGACGCGACGCGCAGTGGCCGGTCCTTCGCGTCCATGGCGAACGTCACCTCGAGCCGCGTGCCGAAGTCCTGGATCACCGAGGTCGTGACGTGGTACTCCGCCGCGCGTACGCCACGGACCGTCGTCTGGCCGACGTAGCGCACCTCCTCGGCGAACGCCTCGGCGATCCGCAGCCAGCGGATCGCGTCGGCGACGTCCGGCGGAGCGCTCTCCCGCTCCCCGCGGATCCACCACTCGCCCGGCGGCAGGCCGACCGCGTGCGACCTCGAGTACACGACGCCGTCGACGACGATCTTGTCCTCGGGGTTGTTCCCCGGCGCGCTCACCATGCTCGCGTCGCCGTCCTTCGTCGCGGCGCCGGTGAACCACGGGATGAACGACCCCAGGGACGCGGTCTCCTCCGCCGTGATCTCCTCCGCGGCCGTCAGGGACAGCTTCCAGCGCAGCGACTCGGCGTCGGCGAGGGCGTCGGCGACCCTGTCGATCGGCCTGCTCACCGGCTCGACGGGGCCGTCGTCCCGCCGGCCCACGGCCGCCGCCACGCCGACGACGAGGAGGACGCCCGTGACCGCCCCGACGGCCTGTACCCAGAGCCGCGCGCGCTGGCGGCCGGCCCGGTGCTTGATCATGTCCAGCCGGTGCGGCACGTCGGGCACCTCGGGCACCGTGTCGCGCAGGAGCGTGATGACCCGCTCGTCGTCGTACGCGCTCATGACCTGACCTCTCGCAACGCGTTCTCCTCCAGCGCCTCGCGCAGCCTCGCGAGGCCGCGCGCGCACTGGCTCTTCACGGTGCCCACGGAGCAGCCGAGCGTCGTCGCGACGTCGGCCTCGCTCATGTCCTCGTAGTGCCGCAGTACGACGACGGCGCGCTGGCGGGCGGGCAGCGTCAGCAGCGCGCGGCGCAGGCGGTCGCGGTCGTCACTCGCCCCGACGGCGTCCGGCGCCGCCGAGTCCGGTACGGAGGCCGTCGGCCGCTCGGCCCTCCACGCGCGGCGCCACCGGCTGGTCTGCGTGTTGACCATGACCCGGCGCACGTACGCGTCGAGGTTCTCGCGGTCCGCGAGCCGCGCCCACTGCCGGTACACCTTCGCCAGCGACGTCTGCAGCAGGTCCTCCGCGTGGCCCCAGTCGCCGGTGAGGAGGTACGCCGTCCGCAGGTAGCTCGGGGACCTGCCCACGACGAAGTCGCGGAACGCGTCCTCGTCTCGTACGGGCATCCGGGCCCCCTCTCGCCGGTGAACACGCATCGGCGCGCGGGAAAGGTTGCCGGGAGGGTGAGTGTTCGCCGCAGGGTTACCCGGCGCGTACGGCGAAATGCGTGTCATGCGTCTGCGTCCGCTCGTCCTCGCGCTGGTCCTCGCGCTGCCCGCGCTGCCGGGCGCCGCGACCGCGAAGCCGAAGCCGCCCGCCGGCTGCACGACGGTCGTGCGCGGCATCGACCTCGACCGCGCCACGATCAAGGACCTCGGCGTGGCGATGTACTACGGGCGCATCACGAGCGTCGACCTCGTCGAGGCGTACCTCGCGCGCATCAAGGCGTACGACCAGGGTCCCGGCAAGCTCAACAGCATCCGTTCCCTCAACCCCGACGCGCGCCGCCAGGCCGCCGCGCTGGACAAGGAACGCCGCCGCGGCAGGGCACGCGGCTGGCTGCACGGCATCCCGATCCTGCTCAAGGACAACGTCGGCACCAGCGAGCTGCCGACGACCGCCGGCTCGATCGCGCTGGCCGGCAGCGCGCCGAAGAAGGACGCCGCTATCGTCGCCAAGCTCCGCAAGGCCGGCGCGATCGTGCTCGGCAAGACCAACCTGTCGGAGTTCGCCAACTGGGTCGACCTCTCGATGCCGAACGGCTACTCCTCGCTCGGCGGCCAGGTCGTCAACCCGTACACCGAGGGCGACCCGAGCGGGTCGTCGTCGGGGTCGGGCGTCGCGGCGGCGATGACGTTCGCGGCGGCGACGATCGGCAGCGAGACCTCGGGCAGCATCCTCAGCCCGAGCGAGGCCAACAGCGTCGTCGGCCTCAAGCCCACCCTCGGCGCGGCGAGCACCGCGGGGATCATCCCGCTGGCGCCGAGCTTCGACGTGCCGGGCCCGATGGTGCGCAGCGTCACCGACGCCGCGGTGGTGATGGACGGCATGACCGGGGGCTCGTACATGAACTCCCTCGACCGGCCGCACGACCTGCGCGGCGTACGCCTCGGCGTCCCGAGCGCCGGCAACCGCCCCTCCGGCGCGCGCGGGCAGCTCTTCGAGGCGGCGCTGAAGAAGCTCACCGCTCTCGGCGCCACGCTGGTCGAGACCGACGTCGTCGGCACCGCGGGCCTCGCGTCGATCACCGAGCTCGGCGCGATCCCGAACGAGTTCAAGGAGTCGCTCAACCGCTACCTCGCCACCGAGGCGCGGCCCAAGACCGGCGTGAAGACGCTGTCGGACATCGTGGCGTACAACAAGAAGCACCCCGGCAAGGTGAAGTACGGCCAGCGGCTCCTCGAGGCATCGGACGCCACCCCGGGCAACGCCGTCCTCGCCACCGCCGTCGCCACGCCGATCCGCGCGCAGGCCGCCGCCGTCATCGACGCGGCGCTGTTCCAGGACGAGCTCGACGCGATCGTCGACGTCGGCGCCGCCAACGCCAACGTCGGCGCGGCGGCCGGCTACCCGAGCGTCACCGTGCCGATGGGGTACGTCAACGACACCGTCCCCGCGGGGCTGACGTTCACCGGGCACAAGGGCTTCGACGGCAAACTGCTCGGCTACGCGTACGTCTACGAGCGGGCCTCGCGGATGCGGCGTCCGCCGGTCGCGCTCAACCCCGACCTCAGGCCGTCGCGCTGCCGTTAGACCGCTTGGCGAACGGGGTCGCGTGCACGGAGCGTGACCCTCGCGCTTGCCTGGGCGGACTCGCCCCGATCGGGGTGCGTTTTACGTCGTTTCGGCGCACGGACCGCAACCCGGTCCTGCGCGGGGGTTACCGGTGGTTATGGACGATCGTTCGTGCTCGAGGGGTGACTTTGGCGGTCCGAACTCACCGCTCGGAGCGTCGGTCGATCGGGCTACCCCACGCCAGGATGGAAAGGGCTCCCGGTTGCGACAGGACGGTGGAGGCGGGCACTGCGGGTGACCGCGCGTCGCGTCTCGCGAAGCCCTGCCACCCCGGCGCTTCGGTGGGAAGGCAATTTTCGTGATCTTGGCAACGTTTCTGCTGCCCGGGCAGCACAGACGCAGCCAAGATCACGAAGTCGGGCCGGCGGGACCCGCGCCAGCCGCCACCAGCTCCTCGACGTCGGTCAGGTCGAGGACGGTGTTCGGCGGTACGTCGCCGAGCGCGAGCGCGACGACGCCCGCGAAGTCCAGCGCCGCCCCGCGCGCCCGCGCCGCCTCGTAGTCCTCCCGCGGCAACGCCGCCGCGATCGCGGCCGCGCGGCGCTCGTACTCCGGCAGCTCCGACAACGGCAGCCGGGCGCCGAGCCGGTCGCGCATCGCCTCGGACGCGGCGTACACGGCGGCGGCCTTCGAGGGGTCGCCCGACTCCAGCGCGACCATCGCCACGTCGTCGAGCGAGTCGGTCGCGTCCCACTCGTCCCCCAGCGCGAACCACATCGCCAGAGCGCGGTGCGACAGCACGGTGGCGCGCGCGAGGTCGCCGGTGGACAGGTGCAGGCGGCCGAGGTTCATGAGCGCCCGGGCGATGCCGAGCTGGTCGCCGGTGCGCGCGAACGGCCGCAGCGTCGCGGCGTACAGCTCGCGCGCGTCGTCGTAGCGGTGCTGGACGTACGCGAAGACGGCGAGGTTGTTCAGCGCCCGCGCGGTGAGGTCGTCGTCGCCGGCCTCGACGGCGTAGTCGTGCGAACGCTGCGTGGCCCTGACCGCGCCGTCCACGTCGCCCTCGTCGTACGCGATGGCGCCCCGCTCGCGGCACGCGCGCGCGAGACCCGCCGGGTCGCCGCCCGCCTGGGCCTCGGTCTCGGCCTCGGCGACGTACGCCTTCGCGGCGTCGAAGTCGGCACGGATGCGGGCCAGCACGGCGGCCGCGATGAGGACCCGTACGCGGTCGGGGATCGGCTGTCCCTCGGAGTGCGCGAGCGCGCTCTCCACCGCCTGCCGCGCCTCCGCGAACGCCGCCCGCGCCAGCCAGTACGGCGTCAGCTGCGCGCAGAGCTCGACCTCCATGACGGCGTCGCCGACGGCGCCGGCGTGGGCGAGCGCGGCGCGGACGTTGGCGCGGTCGGCGTCGATGCGCACCATCGCGCGGCGGCTCTGCGAGCCCACGAGCGACGTCGCGCAGCCGCGGACGAGGCCCGCGAAGTGCTCCGCGTGCGCCTGCTCCGCGAGGGCTTGCTCGCCGCTCTCGGCGAGGCGTTCGAGGGCGTACTCGCGGACGGTCTGCAGCATGACGAACCGCAGCTCGCTGGCCGTGTGGTCGCGGTGCAGCAGGCTCTTCGAGACCAGCGACTCGACGCCGTCGTACACGTCGATGGAGAGGCCGCCGCCCGCCGCGGCGAGCGCCTCCGCCGCCTCGAACGTGCACCCGCCGTCGCACGTCGCGAGCCGCCGGAACAGCGCGCGCTCCTCGCCGTCGAGCAGGTCGTAGTCCCAGTCGAGCGCCGCGCGCAGGGTCTGCTGGCGCTCGGGCAGGTCGCGCGGGCCGCCGGTCAGCAGCGCGAGCCGCGACGTCAGCCGCGACAGCAGCGCGGCAGGGGTGAGCATGCGGGTCCGCGCGGCCGCGAGCTCGATGGCGAGCGGCAGGCCGTCGAGGCGGCGGCAGACCTCGGCCACGGCCTCGCGCGCCTCGGCGGTGAGGACGACGTTCGGGTTGACCTGCTCGGCGCGGTCGACGAACAGGCGTACGGCCTCGTCCACCGGCAGCGGGTGGACCTCGACGTCGTGCTCGCCGCGCAGCCGCAGCACCGAACGGCTCGTCGCGAGCACGCGCAGCCCAGGGCAGGCGGCGAGCAGCTCCGAGACGCGCGGGCCTGCCGCGAGGACGTGCTCGCAGTTGTCGAGGACGAGCAGCTCGCGGCGTTCGCGGAGCCGGTCGATGACAGCCTCCAGCGGCGTGCGGTCCGGTGCCTCCCTGACCCGCAGCGCGTTGGCGATCGCGCCGACGACGAGGCCGGAGTCGCGGACCCCGCCGAGACTGACGAACGTCACCCCGTCGGGGAAACTCCCGCCCGCCCTGTGCGCCGCCTCGATGGCGACCCGGCTCTTGCCGACGCCCCCGGGGCCGGTGAGCGTGACGAGGCGGACTCCGTTGCGGCACAGCAGGTCCAGCACCTCGGCGACCTCGGGCTCGCGGCCGACCAGCGCGGTGTACGGCTCGGGGAGGCCGGGTGCGCGCGGCCGTGTCTCCTCCTCGGCGGGCGGCGCGGCGAGGGCGTTCTCGAACCCCTCCGTGAGCATCACCGCGAGGTCGTCCGCGACCAGCTCCTCCAGCTCCTCGGGCGTCGTGAACGGCCGGTACGACACCCGGTCGTCGGTCTGGATCTCCTTGAGCAGGACGGTGAGCCGCGGGTCGCGGTCCGGGGCCGGCGCCTTGACGTAGATGAGCGTCGGGCGGTCGCCGGAGAGGCGGTACTCCTCGTGCGTCTCGTCGTACGCCTGCCAGTACACGCCGACGAACACGTGCGCCTCGTCCAGGAACGTCCTGTGGTCCACCGGCACGAGCCGCAGCTTGTCGACGGCGCGGCGGACGGCGGCGCGTTCCTCGGCCAGCTCGCCGAGAGCCGAGGACACGAAGACGCGGAGCCTGCTCACGAGACCTCGGCGGCGATGCGGCGTTCGAGCGCGGCGTCCACGGTCGCGTCGTCGAGGTCGAGCAGCGGGGGGTCGGCGATCGCGAGCGCCGCGGCGACCGCCTCGTCGGCGCCCATCCCGCGGCCCGTCTGCCACTCGGTGTCGGCGCGCGGGCCCAGCGCCGCGCGGACGGCGGCGGCGTTGGCGGCGCGGGCCTCCTGCAGGTACGGCGCCGCCGGCGCGCCGAGCTGCTCGCGCAGCGCCTCGGCCGCGCCGAGCAGCCGTGCCCCCAGCGCGGGGTCCCCGGTCGTCGGGGCGATGTGCTCGAGCGAGTCGGTGATGTCCCAGCGGCTGCCGAGGCGGGCGTAGCGCGCCAGCGCGCGCAGCATCGCGTCGCGCGCGAGGTCGGTCGCGCCGACCTGCGCGAGCGCGCCGCCGACGTTGTTCAGCGTGCGCGCCACCGACAGCGAGTCGCCGAGCTCGCGCAGCACGGCCAGCGCCTCGGCGTACATCGGCAGGCTGCCGCGCACGTCGCCCGCCGACTCCGTGGAGAGCGCGAGGTTGTTGAGCGACTGGGCCTCGCCGACCCGGTCGCCGATGGAACGGAACGACACGATCGCCTGCCGGAAGTACTCGCGCGCCGTGTCGTGGTCGTCCGACTCGCCCGCGACGATGCCGAGGTCCTTGAGGCAGCGCGCGCGGCGGCAGAGGTCGCCCAGCTCCTCGTCGATGCGCAGCGACTCCGCGAGCAGTTCGCGCGCCGTCTCGAAGTCGAGCCGCGCCCGCGCCAGGTGCGCCGCGCCCGTCAGCGCCTGCGAGCGCTGGACGCTGACCTCGCCGCGGGTGCGGACGAGGGCGTCGTTCAGCCAGAACGCCCCCTCCGCGAGGTGCCCGTGCATCTCCCACAGCGGCGCGAGGCCGGCCGCGAGACGCAGCGCGACCGCATCGTCCCTGGCGTGCTGCAACGCCTCGAGGACGTTGCGGCGCTCGGCCTCCAGCGCGTCGACCCAGCGGACCTGCTCGGGTCCGTACGGGTCCGCCGACTCCAGGAACCGCACGAGGTACGCCGCGTGCGCCTGCCGTACGGCCGCCTCCTCGCCGGACGCCGCGAGGTGGCCGAGGGCGTACTCGCGGACCACCCCCAGCATCGCGAAGCGCGGCTCGCCGCCGGTGTCGTGGCGGACGAGGCTCTTACCGACGAGCGAGGCGACGATGTCCAGGGGGTCGCCGGTCAGACCCTCGGCCAGCGCCTCGGCGAGCTCCAGCGTGAAGCCGCCCGCGCAGACCCCGAGGCGACGGAACACCGTCTGCTCGTCCGGCGTCAGCAGCTCGTGGTCCCAGTCCAGGGTCGCGCGCAGGGTCTGGTGGCGTTCGGGGAGGTCGCGGGCGCCGCCGGTGAGGACGGCGAGGCGGTTGGCGAGCCGGTCGCGCAGCGCCGTCGGCGAGAAGATCCGGATGCGCGCGGCGGCCAGCTCGATGGCCAGCGGTACGCCGTCCAGCGCGCGGCAGATGTCGACCAGCGCCGGCGCGTCGTCCTCGCTCGGCTCCCAGTGCGGCACCGTCGACCGCGCGACCTCGAGGAACAGCCGCCCCGCCCCCGTCTGCTCCAGCACCGCGAGCGTCGCGCGCTCCGCGGGCACGTCGAGCGGCGCCAGCGGGTACTCGTGCTCGGCCCGGACGTCGAGCACCGCGCGGCTCGTGACGAGGACGCGGACGTTGCGGCACAGGCGAAGCAGCGTCGTCAGGGCGGCGGCCGCACCGAGCAGGCGTTCGCCGCCGTCGAGCACCACGAGCAGGTGCCGGTCCCCGATCGCCGCCGCGATCGTCTCCTCCGCGGGGCGGCCCGGCTGCTCGCGGATGCCGAGCGACTGCAGCACGGCGACCGGTGCCAGCGTCGCGTCGGAGAGGTCCGAGAGGCCGGCCCAGACGACCGTACGTCCCTCGGCCACCTCGCGTTCGGCGACCTCCAGCGCGACGCGGCTCTTGCCGATGCCGCCGGGCCCGCTGACCGTGACGACGCGGACGTCGTCGCGGGCGAGCAGCGCGCGGACCCGGTCGACGTCGCGTTCGCGGCCGACCAGCGGCGTCGGCGCGACGGGCAGTGCCGTCGGCTCGACGCGCACGGTGTCGTGCGCCGGCTCCGCGTCCGTCGCGCGGCTGACCTCGAAGACCTCGGTGAGCAGTGCGGCGAGGTCGTCGGCGACCAGCTCCTCCAGCTCCTCCGCCGTCGTGAAGGAGCGGTAGGAGACGCGATCGTCGCTCTTGATCTGCTCGAGCAGCTCCGCCAGCCGCGGCTCCCTGTCGGGGGCCGGGGCCTTGACGTACATGAGCTTCGGGCGGTCGCCGGAGAGGCGGTACTCGTCCTCCAGGCCGCTGATCGCCTCCTCGGGCGCGACCCAGCCGTACCGCTGCCAGTAGACGCCGACGAAGACGTGCGACTGGTCGAGGTACGCGCGGTACAGCTCGCGCGGCGGGTGGGGTCTCGCCCCGGCCTCGAACATCACCGGCGCGAGCCGCAGCTTGGTGACGGCGCGGCGTACGGCGGCGCGTTCGGTCGCGAGCTCGCCGAGGGTGGAGGAGATGAAGACGCGGAGCCGCTGGTCCGGGGTACGGATCACCGAACGGCGTGCGCGCGGCGCGGGCACGTCGACCGCGGGGACCTCGGTCTGGCTCACCGCGTCCACGATAGGAACGCCGCGCGTGGCGCGTCCCGGGAACGCCCGAAACGCCCGCCCGGCTTGCGCCGTTCGCCCCGGTTTGCGCTCGTGACTCGCTGAAAGTGCTGCGCCACAGCGCGTTCCGGCGCACACTGTCCGGCATGCTCCGCAAGACTCTGGCCCACGCCGCTGTCGCGTGCGCCGTCGCGACGGGTGTCGTCGCCGGCGCCGCGGCGCCCGCGTGGGCGCCCAAGTACATCCTCGGCGCGCTCGCGTTCGGCGACTGCGAGGTGGCGGGGGAGCCGTTGTTCAACGGCGACTTCACCATCGAGTCGTTCGGGGCGAAGGACGGGCAGCTGCTCGCGACCGCGATGGTCAACGGTTCCTGCGTCGACGGCCTCGACGTCGTCGGCTCCGTACCGCCGGGCGTCTACACGTTCCCCATCACGGTGACGACCGAGTGCGTGACCGAGTCGGCGGTCATCGAGATCCGGCCTGGCGCGACGACCGTCGCGGGCGCCGTCGGCGACGAGAAGGTGGACTTCACGCTCGACCTGTCGCGCACCGTCGTGGACGTCATCTGGATGGAGGGCGACCCCGAGTCCGAGCGGGCGAAGATCTGCGCGGTGGCGCGCGCGTCCGGCCGTACCGCCACCCAGCAGGCGCGCCTGCTCAACGCGCTGTTCCTGCGGATCTGATGGAACGCGCACTCGGCATCGGCGGCGTGTTCTTCCGGGCGAAGGACGCGGAGGCGCTGAACCGCTGGTACGCCGAGCAGCTCGGCGTCGCGGGCATCGAGATCTGGCACCAGGAGCCGGGGCCGACGGTGTGGTCGGCGTTCGGCGAGGACACGACGTACTTCGGCCGCGCCGAGCAGCAGACGATGGTCAACTTCCGCGTCCGCGACCTCGACGCGATGCTCGCGCAGCTGCGCGCGGCCGGTGCCGACGTGGACGACAAGACCGAGTCGGACGAGCAGGGGCGCTTCGGCTGGGCGAGCGACCCCGAGGGCAACCGCTTCGAGCTCTGGGAGCCCGCGGACGCCTGACCGGCCCGCGCGCCGCCCCCGCTTGCCCAGCTTCCCGTGCGCGCGAGCACGCGAGGAGTCGTCCAGCACTGGAAGCTCGGGTCCGGGCCGGGCGCGCCAGGGGGGCGTCGCGCGACGACGGCTAGCGCGCCACGCCGGGCTGGCACCACAGCGTGCGGCGGCCCGCGGGCACGAACTCGATCTTCCGCGGCGCCGGCGGGCGGACCGGCGCCTTCGCGGGCGTTCCGCTCCGGTCGTACCGCAGGATGTCGATGCCCTTCTCGATGTCGACGGCGTAGACGATCTCGGGCGTGATCCAGTACGCCGCGATCGTCGCGCCGGCCACGGGGGCGTAGTAGCCGACCTCGTCGATGCCGCCCTTGCGGTCCACGTCGAGGAAGCGGACGCCGTGCTCGAAGAAGCCGGCCGCGATCAGCCCGCCGTCCTTGAACGTCGGGTGCTGCTGGAACCACATCGCCGTGCAGCCCGCGGCGCCGGCGGCGGGGGAGCCGTCGACGAACGTGCCGTTCGAGACGCGGAACTCGCCGACCTTGCGGAACGTCTTCGCGTCCCACGTCATGATCGCGCCCGAGTCGCGGTCGCAGATGCCGCTGAACGGCGTCTCGCCCTGCACGAGGAAGAACTTGTCGCGGCCCTGGCGCGGCCACCGGTTGGAGTGGATGAGGCGGTTGTCGCTCGTCGTGCCGGTCTTGACGACGCGCGGCTTCGTCGGCGTACGACGCGCGTCGAGGAGGCGGATCGTGCGGCTCGCCGTGAGCACCATGCCGGGGGAGACCTCGGTGACGTCGAAGCCGTCGTTCTTCGGCAGCGAGCCCCAGCTGCCCGCGACGCGCGGGGCGGACGGCTTGCGCAGGTCGACGATCGTGCCGCGCGAGCCGTACGCGTAGGCGCACTTCAGCACGCAGGTGAACGTGTGGTCGCGCATGTTCGGCAGCGAGGCGATCTGCTTCGGCGCGGCCTTGTTGCTGACGTCGTAGACCTGCAACGTCCCCAGCGCGCCCTGCTCGTCGTTGAGCAGCAGGATCTTGCCGTTGGTGTCGACGTCCTCGGCGGGGAAGTTGAAGCCGACCGGCGTCACCGACAGCGGCTTCGGCAGCGCGGGGTCGGAGACGTCGTAGATCGAGAACGACTTCGAGCCGGAGACGTAGAGCGTCGTGCCGAGCAGCCGCGCGCCGGTGGCCGCGCCCGCCTCGAGCGGGATCGTCGCGACGAACGTGACGTTCGGGGACGTGACCACGGAGTCGTAGGGCCGCGCCTCGCTCACCGGGGCGGAGACGGCGAGCGCCGTGACGGCGAGCGCGACGGTGACTGCTCTCATGCCGCACGCGATTCGACGTGCGGGAGCCGCGTCCTGCCGTCGCGCGAGGAACCGGGGTGAGCGCCGTCACCTGTGCGGGGGGTCACCGACCTGGGAGGGAACGCGCATGGCGAGGACGACGAAGGCGTTCGGGGCTCTCTGCCTGACGGCGGCGCTGCTGCCGATGACGCAGACCGCGACCGCGCTGCCCGGGGTGGGTGTGGTGGCGGTGCCGGTGGCGGTGTTCACGACGCCGACGTACCTGACGCACGCCCCCGGCGACCCCACCGGGGTCTACGTCACCGAGCGGGCCGGCACCATCAAGGTGGCGCGCGGCAACCCGGCGGCGACGACGACGTTCCTCGACATCACGACGCGCGTCAGCATCACCGGCGAGGGCGGTCTGCTGTCCGTGGCGTTCGCGCCCGACTACGTCACCAGCGGCAAGCTCTACGTCTACTACGCCAACCTCGACGGCGACATCGAGATCGACGAGTTCACGCGCAACGGCGCCGTGGCCGACCCGGCGTCGCGCCGTACCGTGCTCGTCATCCCGCACCGTGACTTCTCCAACCACTACGGCGCGCAGCTGCAGTTCGGGCCAGACGGCTACCTGTACATCGGCACGGGCGACGGCGGTGGCGGCGGCGACCCGCTCGGCAACGGGCAGAACCTCGGCGCGCTGCTCGGCAAGATGCTGCGCATCGACCCGCGCCAGTCGGGCACGGCGGCGTACACCGTGCCGGCGTCGAACCCGTTCGTCTCCGTGTCGGGGGCCCGGCCGGAGATCTGGGCGTACGGCCTGCGCAACCCGTTCCGCTTCTCGTTCGACCGCGCCAACGGCGACCTCACCATCGGCGACGTCGGGCAGAGCACGCGCGAGGAGGTCGACTACGTGCCGGCCGGCTCCGCGGGCGGCTTCAACTTCGGCTGGAACATCTTCGAGGGGACGTTCCAGTTCCGGCCGGGCACGCTGACCAACCACACGCCCCCGGTCCTCGAGCGGCCGCGCAACATGGGCTTCTGCACGTCCATCACCGGCGGGTACGTCATCCGCGACCCCGGGGTGCCGTCGCTGCAGGGCGACTACGTGTACGGCGACTACTGCACCGGCTCGCTGCGCGTCGCGCGCCTCCAGCTCCCGGGTGCCGTCAACGACCGTGCGCTCAACGCGAACGTGCCCAACCTGTCGTCGTTCGGCGAGGACGCGGCGGGCTGCGTGTACGCGATCTCGCTGTCGGGCCCGGTGTTCCGGCTCGTGGAGGACCAGACGTCGCTCACCGCGCCGTGCGCCCTGCCGGTGCGGTGACCCGGGCCGGAGCGTTCGTCCGGCCCGGGCCCTGCCGTCACTGGTCGCGCGTGTAGATCAGGCTGCGCAGCGCCGTGGAGCCGGGCATCGTGCCCGCGTTGGCGACGTACGCGAAGTCCGCCGAGTTACCGCCTGCGTCGTCGACCAGGTAGAACGTCGCGTTCTTGTCCCAGCTCGTGTTGTAGATCTGCAGGTAGTAGTAGCGCCCGGGCGTGAGGAAGCAGTTCCAGTCCGGGATCGCCGTGGTGAAGACGTTGTCGAGCACCTGGATGCCGTGCTTCGAGCACACGTGCTGGTTGACCTCGCGGTTCGCCCAGATGTGGAGATCGACGATGCAGTATCCGCATCCGGCGACGAACGCCACGCGGTCGAACATCGCCTTGCTCGCGACGAACGGCTGCGCCAGCCATCCTCGCGGCCGGAGCGTCACGCGGAGGTCGACGCCGGCGCGCGTGTGAGGGAGCGCGTTCCAGTTGTAGTCGAGCCGGGTGCGGTTCCACAGCGTGGCGCCGTTCGGCGTCGTCCTCGGCACCTCCCGCTCGTGCACGACGAAGTCCGGTGCCGCGAGAAGCCGCCAGTTCGTGTTGCCGCAGTACGGGTCGTACTTCGTCGTCGCGACGGGGAACGTGAACTGCCTGCCGTCGCGGTGGACGATCGGCCTGTTGAAGTACGCGCGCACGAGGTCGGTCGAGCACTGCGCGGTCAGGTCGACCTCCTTGATCTCGCTGAAGAAGCCGGAGTGCGCGATCGCGTTGCCGTTGATCCTGATGGTGGCGATCTGCCGGTCCACGCCGTCCCACATCGCCCACACGGTGAAGTCGCCCGTGGTCGCGGTGTACGCCGTCCGCCAGGTGCGGACACGGATCCACTTGCCGGCGGGCAGGTCCGGGGCCGGCGTCGTCTTGGGGCCGGTGGGCTGGCCGTTGTTGTAGCCGCCGACGTTCATCCGCCACGTGCTGTCACCGGCGTCCTTGCCGCGTACCGGCCCGATGTGGATCGCACTCCCGGCGGTCGTCGTGTCGTACTGCATCGCGTAGAACCAGAAGCACTCGAAGGAGTACCCCTCGTAGTCGCACTCGTTGACCTCGTTCTCCTGCGGAGCGTCCAGCCAGATCTGGTAGTCGCTCGCGTACACGTCGTTCGGGTGGTCGGTGAGGTGCAGCCCGTCGCTCTGGTAGCCGCCGTAGCCGGGGCTCTCGGCCATGAGCTGCCGGGAACCGTCGGTGTCGCGCGACGGCCCGCTCACGCCGGCCACCGCGGGCAGCGGTGGCAGGTCGGGCCTGACCGGCCGCGCGCGCTTGTCGCCGCGCGCCGTCCAGGCGCGGTCCGCTCGCCGCATCGCGGCGGCGACCTTGGCGTCGTACGCGGCGAGCGTGCGGCGGGCTTCGGCGCGCTCGGCCGCCGGCAGCCAGTCGAAGTCTGGCCTGCGCCTGCTGTCGGGCGGCAGCACAAGGGGCGCCTGCGCCTCGGGTGGCGCCGGCCGGCTGCTCGCCTCCGCCGGTGTGGCGACCGCGCCGGCGGCGGTCAGCAGCAGCGCGAGGCCGAGTCGCACGGACGTCCTGCGGGTTCCTCTTCCCATGTGATCCCCCACTCGGAAAGGACCGGGATGGCGTCTCCGGTCCGAGGTGGTCCACTGTCCGCTCCCCGGGGACGTCGTAGGGGCGTTCTGCAGAACTGGGGGCTCGACCGGAGCGCCCGTTTCGCCTAGGTTTGCGTTCCCCCGACCCCCTCACGGAGGAGCCCCTCTCCATGCGCAAGATCCTTGCTGGCGCTGCCCTGCTCGCGGTGCCGTTCGCCGGTGTCGTCGCGACCGACGCGGCGGCGTACTGCGACCCGAAGTACAAGCCGCTGTGCACCAACGACTGCCAGATGCGGCCGCCGACGATCGACCCGAAGGACCCGCTCGGCGACATCGTCCGCGCCTGCCCCGAGTAACCCCAGGAGAGCCCCCTCATGCGCAAGCTTCTTCTCGCCGCTCTCGTGGCGGTGCCGTTGGCGGCGCTCGCGCCGAACGCGTCGGCCGTCTGCGACCCGGACTTCCGGCCGATCTGCGTGAGCGAGTGCCTCACCCAGGTGCCGGACGTCCGCGACCCGCTCGGTCACCTGCAGGCCTGCCCGCGTTAGCCGTCCGGCCGGCGAGAAGCCCCGCCCGGCGTGTGCCGGGCGGGGCTTCTTTCGCGCGATGACCCTTAGACCGGCAGCGGGTCGTTGTCGACGATCGAGATCGTCGCGGCGTTGTCGGTGACGTTCACCGTGTCACTGCTGGCGATGGCCAGCGTGAACGTCTCCGTCAGCGGGTCGTGCAGAGCGTCATTGGTGATCGGGATCGCGATCACCTTGCTCGCCTCGCCGTTGAAGCTCAGCGTTCCCGTCTGCGCCGAGTAGTCCAGCCCGCCGGCCGACGTCGCCGTGCCGTCCAGCGTGGAGTACGTGAGCGACCACGGGTACGAGACGCCGTGCGACATGGACACGGTGACGTACGCCATGCCGGCCGCTTCGTTGACCGTGACGTCCGAGACCCAGACGTCGGGGGTGAACCCGGTGTCGGAGTCGGGCGCCTCGGCCAGCGTCTGGCTCGACGACGCGGCGTACCGCGGCGTCGGGGAGATCGGCATGCCGTAGCCGACGAGCGCGCCGCCCCGCGACGTGAGCGGGTTGTAGAACGACGTGCGTACGACGGTGTCTGGGCCTTCGTTGCCGCCGACCGTGCGGATCCAGCCGTCGGCGCGTACGTCGATGACGATGTTGACGTGGCTCACGTTGCTGCTCTTCCAGATCGCGACGTCACCGATCTCGGGACGCGCGCTCCGGCCGCGGAAGCGGTTCTGCGCCTGCGCCTTGTCCCGGAACGCGCTGACTGCGGAGATCCACGACCAGTCCGTGACGCCGGACTTGATCCACACGTAGCTCGCGAAGTCCGCGCACCAGGCGCGGGTGACGTACGTGCCGTTGTGCGTGAAGTTGTGGTTGTTCTCGCTGGGTGTGTTGTAGCCGACCCACGAGTTCGCGCGGGTCACGATCGCCGAGCGCAGCGTCGCGGCCGCGGGGGTGCCGTTGCCGGTCGCGGGCTCTCCGCTGACCATCGAGCCCTGGAACGGCGCGCTGCCGAACGCGAACAGCCCGCCGTCCGCGGCCGCCATCCAGTAGCCGTTGCCGCCGGGGCCGGCGGCGATGCCGACGACCGGAGCGGCGAGCGCGATGCTGCCGGTGGAGCCATGGAAGCCGACGTTGAACGCGAAGATGCCGCCGTCGGAGCCGACGAGCCAATAGCCCTGGCCCGTGGGGTGTGCCGCGATGCCGACGATGGGCTTGTTGAGCGGCTGGCCGCCCATGGAGCCGTGGAAGGCGACGTTGAACGCGAAGATGCCGCCGTCGGAGGCGACGAGCCAATAGCCCTGGCCGTTGGGGTGCGCGGCGATGCCGACGATGGGCTTGTTGAGCGTCGTGCCGCCCATCGAGCCGCGGAAGACCGCGTCACCGTAGGCGTAGATGCCGCCGTCCGCCCCCGCGAGCCAGTAGCCGGCGCCGGTCGGCGTCGTCGCCATGCCGATGATCGGCTTGTTCAGCGACTGCCCGGCCATCGACCCGCGGAAGACCGCGTCGCCGAACGCGAAGACGCCGCCGTCCGCGGCGACGAGGAAGTAGCCCGCCCCCGTCGGCGTGGCCGCCATGCCCACGATGGGCGCGTTCAGCGCGATGCCGCCCGTGGAGCCGTGGAACGTCGCGTTCCCGAACGAGAACACGCCGCCATCCCTGGCGTACATCCAGTAGCCGCCGCGGTCCGGCGTGGCGGTGACGCCGACGATCGGCTGGTTGAGCGCTTCCGCGGGCCGCGCACCGGAGACGGTGAGCGAGACCAGGAGGAGCGCGAGGGCGACGAGCGTTCCGATCACTCGCCGGGTCGTGCGGGCGCTTCGTCGCGCCACGCAGATTTCAGACATGCGAAAATCCCCCCTAGGGATTTTGAGAGCCGTGTCGTGGACACGGCAAGCCGCCGAGATTCGGCGGGTACCCCCTGACAACGCGCCACCGCACAATGCGGTGCGGAGCACTTTCCTCCATCGTCGTCTGCCGAAAACGTGACGGCAATTACTCAGGCCGAACGTGCAGGTGCCCGCTAGGTCAGGCGCTCCGTCAGGAAGGTGATGACGTCGCCGAACGCCTGCTCCAGGCGCGCGGCGGCGGCACTGCCCGCCGGGTAGTTCGCGGGGGCGACCGCGAGCACCGAGTGGTCGCTCGCCGCGAACCCGAACTCGTTGTCCGGGTACGACGGCAGCTCGTCGATCGTGACGTTCTCCGTGCCGAACTTCTGCTTGATGGCCTGGAGGCGTCGCCGCGGGCTCGTCCTGTCCTCGGTGAAGCGGGCGACGTAGATCCCGGTGTCGCCTGTCGCGAGCCTGGCCTCGAGGTCCTCGACATCTTTGCGGTCGAGGCCCAGGTCGCCCGCGCACCAGGGCTTCAGCGGTGCGTACGGCAGGCTCGGCTGCGCCGCGACGCCCGCCAGCACGGGCTCGTCCGCGGCCAGCGCCAGCGCGAACCCGCCGCTGAAGCACATGCCGACCACGCCCGCGCCGCGCGTGCCGGCCTTGTCGGTGGCGTACCGCGCGAGCGCCCGTAGCGGTGTGACGATTGGCGACGTCGCGCCGCTCTTCAGCAGGTGGATCTCGCGGGAGACGCAGACCCCGAGCGCCGCTTTCAGCATGTCGCCACGTGACGTCGCGGGTGCGGGGCCGGAGAGGACCGGCAGGTACACCGTGAAGCCGCTGTCGACCACGCGGCGGGCGAACGCGAGCGCCGGCGGCGTGAGGCCCATGAGCTCGTGCAGCACGAGGACCGGCGGGCCGCTGCCGTCGGTGTAGACCGGCCACGGCGCACCCGCGTCGCGGTCCAGCAGGAAGCCGCTGACCTCGTCCGTCATGCCGCGACCGTACGACGGCCAGCCCGAAAACTGTCACACCCCGTTTCGAGGACCGGCCGGTTCTGAGCCTGATGGCGCGCCCGGCCTGGTCTTGTAGGAGTCCGTTCGTGCGGGGGAGGTCCGGTAGTTTCCGGGATCGCGGGTCGTGTCCCTGCTCGACCACCGCTCGCGCGCCCACGACGCTGAAGCGCGCGTTCTCTCCCACCTGACGCGGAATCGCCCCCGCCGCAAAGACGCCACCTGGCACCTGCCGGGCGGTCCCTACAGAACGAGGAGCACACATGCGGCGTATCGCACGCCCGCCCCTACAGCGCCTGATCGTCATGGCATCGGCCACCACGGCCGCTGCCGTGCTCGGGTCGCTGCTGAACGCCCACCACGCCGCAGCCGTTCGCGACCCGAACATGCTCGCCACGCGGGCCACCTTTCCGGGCGGCGCACCCGCCCCCGGAGCCGAGTTCACGCTGCGCGCGCAGCCCGACCCGGTCCTGCCTACTGCGCCCGTCACGGACCCGGCGAACGACGCCCGGCTCATGCCGGAGCAGGTTGCCGGGACTGGCGTCGCCGACGCGAACGGCTACGTCACGATGGCCGTTCAGGAGACGCCCGCACTCGTCGCCCTTGCCCGCGAGCAGGGCGGCGTGGTGAAGGCGGTTCTCGGCACCACCGCCCAGCAGGACGTGGGCGGCGTGCCCGTCTACTTCAAGGTCGTCTCCCCCGTCTCGCTCCGCTACGACGAGACGGCGCGCGAGTTCCTGGTGCCCGAGGTCGGGTACCAGGGGGTGCTCCCGATGCCCGAGTACGACGCCACGATCCTCCAGCAGCTAGGGGAGAAGACTCTGGCCGAGGTAGGCGTGCTGGCCGGCATGGCCGATCCCGTCGTCGCCAAGGCAGCCGTGGCGTTGCAGCAGGCGATGAACGAAGAGGGGTTCGTCACCGACAACGAGTTGCTCGCCTACAACATCCACACGGCGGACGGCATGGTGACCTGGCTGACGTATTCGGCGCAGAACATCGCCGTGCGCGAGACCGACGACTACGACGTCTACCAGATCCTCCCCTTGACGTCGGGCGGCTTTCCTGCCGTCGACACCACCGACACGGGTGACGCGATCGACAGTGTGAGCGGCATCGTGGGTCTCGACAGCCAGACCAAGTCGGAGCGCGGCTACTGGTCGAACCACCACGGCGACTGCTACGCCATCGTCGGCCCGCGCAAGGGCGCGGACGAGCGCTGGCAACGGACGATGTGCTACGCCGTCGACCACCAGGAGATGGACACGACCAAGGGCACGTCCTACTGGCAGTTCCGCCAGCGCGCCAGCGGCACCAGCCTCAACGGCTGGGACATGCTGCGCCTCTGGGTCCACGGCCAGCCCTACTACCACGGCACCGCGCCGATGAGCATTGACGGCATCCCCGAGCCGAACACGACCGACACGAAGGACGAAGGCCCCTGCGACACCGTTACGCACACGATCTCCGCCGAGTCGGGATCGCCCATCAAGTTCGGCTACTCGCGGTCCTGGGAGAAGGTCATCTGTAACACTTCGTGGTACGGCCCGGTGTCGGGCAAGACCGCCCCTGGTGACTGGGCGTCGTACTGGCGGCACTCCAGCGGCATCGGCTCCGGCACCTTCCGGCTGGTCCGCCTGGTCACGCCGGTCCGCACGCCGACCAAGGAAGGCACGCCGATCTGGAACATCCTCAGCGGTCAGTGGGTGGACTAGCTGAACCCGCGATGGCTGGCAGCGGGCGCGGCGGCGGTCATCGCCGCCGCCGCGTCCGTGGGCGTCCTCACCCGGCCTGGCAACCGCCGGATCGGCGTGGCGCCCCGGCCCGCCGACGAGGCGGTGCGCGCCCTGCTGCTGGAGAAGTGGCGGCAGGCGCGCGACGGCGGCGTGGAGGCGTTCTGCGCCGACGTTGCCGAGCAGTCGGTGTGCGCCGAGGACTGGCACGCGGCGGGCGGCGCCGAGCAGGTCCCGCGCACCCCGCCGCGCGTCGTCGCCAGCGAAGCCGGGGGCGGCAAGCGATGGCTCACCGTCTGTGGCACCACAGGCACCGGACGCGCGTACGAAGGCTCGTTCGTCGCCGTCCTCGTTGACGGCCGGACCGTCGCGGAACTGCCGGTGTTCTGGAACGGGCGGCGATTCTCGGGAGTGTTCAGCGAAAGCGAGGCGCCCACGACCACCAGCGCGTCGCGGGCGCCGTCGCCCTGTTGAAGAACGGCTGTCGATACCACGGGGCGGCACCTTGGTCTGGGCGCGGCTGCCAAAGAGGTCTCGACCGGAAGACTCGCACCATCGACCGGGTCGCATGGGAACATCCGCAGGCGATGGCCAACTCATTGCGTGTCGGAACGAAGGTGCGCGTGCCCTGGGGCCTCGACAACGATGTCCAAGGGACCGTCGTCGAGGTGTGGGGCGACCCGCCCGCGCAGGTCCGCGTGCAACTGGACATCGCGTCGGATGACGACTTCGCCGAGCCGATCGTCATCCTGCTCTCGCCGGCGATGCTCAGCGCTGCCTAAGCGATCACGCCGTCGATCTACGGGATCACGCGGGCGGCGTACCCGGAGATCTTCGGTGGTTTCGCGAACGTGAAAGTCGGCGGCATAGGAGTGACGCTCGGATACCCGAATCATCCTGGCAGGTAAATCGTGCCAACGGCCAGATCAAAGCAAGCGGCCACGGATAATAGCGGTGGCTGTGCCGAAGAAGGACCCTATCAAGCTGTACGCAAACGCTCGCGTCGCTGACGCACTTGCGGAACCTACTGAGGACATGACGCTGTACCACGGCGCCCGCCGACCTGCGGCTACCCAGTCAAAGCGTTGGCGGTGGAGGTGGGATTTGAACCCACGGACGGCTTGCACCGTCACACGCTTTCGAGGCGTGCGCGCTCGGCCACTACGCGACTCCACCGCCGGGCAGCCTACCGGGTCAGCCGGGCAGCCCGCGATGCGGACCGAAGAACGCCCGCAGCACCTCGCCGCACTCCTCGGCGAGGACACCGCCCACGACCTCCGGCCGGTGGTTGAGTCGCGGGTCCCGTACGACGTCCCACAACGACCCCACGGCCCCCGCCTTCGGGTCGACCGCGCCGTACACGACCCGGTCCACCCGGGCCAGCACCGCAGCCCCCGCACACATCGTGCAGGGCTCCAACGACACCACGAGCGAGCTGCCTGACAGCCGCCACGACCCCACGACGACGGCCGCCTCGCGCAACGCCAGCACCTCGGCGTGCGCGGTCGGGTCGCCCCGCACCTCCCGCTCGTTGTGCCCCCGCCCGATCACGTCGCCCGAGGGACCGACAACGACAGCCCCCACCGGTACGTCACCATGCTCGAGCGCCAGCCGGCCCTCGGCCAGCGCGGAGCGCATCGCCTCCACGTCGCCAGGGCGAGCGCCGCCGTACGGCATGCGCGCTCAGCCCCCGCGCAGCTCGTCGAGTGAGTCGGCGCAGCCCGCCTTCTCGCAGATGGCGGTGACGATGTCGGCGGGCAGCATCCCCTCGGTCGCGCAGAGCTCGATGAGCTTCTCGCCCGAGATCCCCAGGGACGCAACGATCTCCGGATCGCCGGCGATCTCCGCGTCGGGCCTGGTGCCCTCGTCGTCGTCGTCCTCCGCCTCGGACTCCTCGGCCGGCGCGGCGTCCTCCATGACGAGCGCGGCATGGGCGGAGGTGGCGATGGCGCGATCGTCGGAGATGAACGTCCGCGGGTCCGCATCGCCGTCGACGCGCACGATGGCGACGTACTCGTCGTCCTCCTCGAGGAAGAACACCGCGGTACGCCCCTCGCCGAGGTCGCGCAGCAGCTCGACGAGAGTGTCGAGGTCCTCGACGTTCTCCATGTCGACCTCGTGGCCGGTCCAGCCGTCGTCGGCCTGAACGAGGGCGGCAGCGAAGTACGGCACGGGGGTCTCCGGATGACGTGGGTCAGAGAGCGCCGATGGTAGAGAACCGGGCCAACCCGGGACAACCACGGCTCAGTGGAACACCGGCTCCACGACGCGTTCGTACGCCTCCGCGAAGCCGAGCCGGCGGGCCAGCAGGACCAGGGTCTCGTCCGCGTACGCATCCAGGTCGGACAGCAGCGCGCCGAGCTCCATCTCGTCGAGGCCGAGGTCGGAGAAGATCGACAGGTCGCCGGCGGGCCAGACGTCCTCGAGGTCGTCCTCGCCGGGCCGCTCGATGCCGAGGTAGTCGCAGACCTGCGCGGCCATGTCCCAGGCGACGGCGGCGGTGACGTCGGAGAGCAGGACCCGCGCGTCGGCGCCGACGATGCGGACGGCGACGAAGAACTCGTCGGCGACGTTGACGAGGCCGATGACGCCGGTGTCGCCCTGCTGCTGGCGCAGCGCGGCGACGAGCCCCTCGAAGTCGTCGACGAGGCGTTCGGGCAGGAGCGCGGCCTCCCAGACACCTTCGATCCGCGAGACCACGACGGCGAAGTCGGCCACGGCACTCCCTCCTCGGCCTTGATCGTGTCAGACCGGACGGCCCCGTGCCGACCCCCGGTTGCGGGGCCGCTCCCGGGGTAGGCGCAGAGATGTCCCCTTATCGCCGTGGAGGTCCCATGTCCCGTACCGAAACGCTCACCCGCACCATGCACGACGTCGGTCTCGCCGCCTGGTTCGGCGGCTCCCTGATGGGCGCCGTCGGCGTCAACGGCGCCGCCAGCGACGTCGACGACCCGCGCCAGCGCGCCCGCGTCGCCAACGCCGGCTGGGGCCGCTGGACCCCGGTCAACGCCGCCGCCATCGGCGCGCACGTCCTCGGCGCCCTCGACCTCACCCGCGCCAACAAGGGCCGTCTCGCCGGCCAGCAGGGCGTCGGCAAGACGGCGTTCGTCAAGGCCGGCATCACCGCCGCGGCGCTCGGCGCGACGGCGTACTCCCGCGTCCTCGGCCAGAAGGTCATGAACGCCGGCGACGTCCCCGTCGCGGGTGGCACTGAGCCGCTGCCGAGCACGCCCGACGACGTCGCGAAGGCGCAGCAGCAGCTCAAGACGCTGCAGTGGGTCATCCCCGCGCTGACCGGCTCGCTGCTCGGGATGAACGCCCTCATGGGCGAGCAGCAGCGGCCGAAGAACGTCGCGCGCGGCATCGCCAAGCGCGCGCTCCCGAAGAAGCGCTAAGGAGCGACGACCTCCGGGTCGGGCGCGGGCTCCGGCGACAACGGAGCCCCGCGCTCGCCCCTGAGGGACTGCGCGGCGTTGATCCCCGCGACCGCGCCCTTGGCGGCCGCGACCTGGATGAGCTGCATGCCCGGCGTCAGGTCGCCGCAGGCGTAGAGCCCGGGTACGGACGTCTGCTGGTCGTCGTCCACGACGACGCACCCCTCGGGCGTGGTCTCCGCGCCGAGCATCCGCGCGAGGCCGTTCCGCGGCTTGTGCGCCACCGAGAAGAACGCCATCTCGCACGGCAGCTCCTCGCCGCCCTGCAGCGTCACGCCGGTCAGCGACCCACGTGAGCCGACGAAGCGCTCGGCCGGGTCCTCGAACACCCGCACGCCGTACGACGCCAGCGTCTCCCGCTGCGACTCGTCGCCGGGGAAGCGACGGCCGTCGGTCACCAGCGTCACCGACGCGGCCCAGTCGAGCAGCGTCACGGTGAACGCCGCCACGTGCTCCGACCAGCCGAGGACGACGACGTTGCGGCCGCGGGCCTCGTAGCCGTCGCACGAGGGGCAGTGGAAGACCGACGCGCCGTAGTGGTCGAAGAACCCCTCGACCTGGGGGAACGCGTCCTCCACGCCGGTCGCGAGCACCAGCCGCAACGCCTCGTGCTCGGCGCCGTCCACGGTCACGACGAAACGGTCGTCCACGCGCGCGGCCGCCGTCACGCTGCCGCCGATGCGCTCGGCGAACGGGTACGCCGCGAGCTGCGCGCACCCCTCGGCCAGCAGCTGGAGCGGCGAGGCGGGGTCGCGGGTGAAGTAGCCGTGCGACTGCTCGACCCAGCGGTTGCGGTGCTCGCCGGCGTCCACGAGCAGCGTCCGCCGCCGGTACCGCGCGAGCCACAGCCCCGCCGCCAGCCCGGCCGGGCCGCCGCCCACCACCACCGCGTCGTAGAGCATCAGCCCGCCTGCAGGAGACCGCGCTCGATGACAGCGGGCACGGAGAGCGTCTTGTAGCCGACGGTGTCGAAGAGCACGACGACCTTGTCCTCCTCGTACCGCAGGATCTGCCCGCTGCCCCACTCGGCGTGCGCGACGCGGGCGTTGACGGGGTACGGCCCCTCCGCCACCGCCACCTCGACGCCGGCGGTGCAGCGGTCGCAGTGGCCGCACTGGTCGTCGTTCTGCTCGCCGAAGTACGACAGCAGCAGCCGCCCCCGGCAGCCCTGGCTCTCGGCGTACGCGCGGATCATGTCGACCCGCGACTGGTCGAGGGTCTTGCGCACCTCGGCCTCGGCCTGCGCGCGCTTGACGACCTCCGCGACGGAAGGCCTGTCCGGCAGCAGCTCGAGCGAGCCGGTCGGGTCGACGCGGACGAAGCCCGCGTGCGTGAGCTGTCCGAGCACGGCGGACAGGCGCGAGGGGGAGACGCGGGAGACCGTACGCAGCTCGCGCAGGTCCACGGTGTGCCCCTCGGCCGCGGCCTCGAGGATCTCCGCGACGCGGGTCAGCGGCGGCACCGCGACGCTGCCCGCGGCGAAGAACCGGCGCAGACCGAGGTCCTCCTGGCGGTAGTAGAGGACGGCCTCGGAACGCAGCCCGTCGCGGCCCGCGCGCCCGACCTCCTGGTAGTACGAGTCGAGCGAGTCGGGCACGTCGTAGTGGAGGACGAAGCGGACGTTCGGCTTGTCGATGCCCATGCCGAACGCCGTCGTGGCGACGACGACGTCGAGGCGGTCCTCGACGAACGCGTCCTGCACCTGGCGGCGTTCGGCCGCCTTCATCCCCGCGTGGTAGCAGCCGGCGGACAGGCCGATCTCGCTGATGAGCTCGGTGAGCTCCTCGGCGCGCTTGCGGGTGGCGGCGTAGACGATGCCGGGCTTGAGCTCGCCGGCGGCGCGCAGCACGAGCGCCTCGCGCTTGGCCTCCTCGGAGGTGAACGTCTCGACGTCGAGCCAGATGTTCGGCCGGTCGAAGCCGCGCACGACGACGGCGGGGTCGTTCATGCCGAGGCGCAGAGTCAGCTCGTCACGGACCGGCGGGGACGCGGTCGCGGTGAGCGCGAGGACGGTCGGGTGACCGAGGGCCTCGATGACGCCGCCGAGCCGCAGGTAGTCGGGGCGGAAGTCGTGGCCCCACGCGCTGACGCAGTGGGCCTCGTCGACGACGAACAGCGTCGGCCGGGCCTCCGCGATGTCGCGGACGACCTCGGGGGTGGCGAGCTGCTCGGGCGCGACGAACAGGAACTTCACCGCGCCGGTCTTCAGCCCCTCGAACGCCTCGCGGCGGGCCGCCACGCCGACGTGCGAGTTGGCGGCGGCGACGCCGGGGCCGTTCAGCTCCTTGATCGCGGCGACCTGGTCGCGCTGCAGCGCGATGAGCGGCGACACGATGACGCACGGGCCCTCGATGAGCAGCGCGGCGATCTGGTAGATCGCCGACTTGCCGGAGCCGGTGGGGAGCACGGCGAGCGTGTCGCGGCCCGCGAGCAGGGCCTCGATGGCCGGGCGCTGGCCTGCCCGCAGCGACGAGAAGCCGAAGACGTCGCGGGCGATGTGGTCGACGCGGTCCGGGCCGGCGGCGCCGGGACCGTCCTCGACGGCGTGGAGGCTGTCCGGGTGGGCAGCGCGGGTGACTGCGGGCACGGTGAAGTCGCGGCCTTCCTGGGGAGAGGCGGTTGCGACGGCTGTACCCAGGAGCGGCGAAGATCACGCAGGCAGCTCGAACCAGACTTTCTTGCCGGGCGGGTCCGGCTCCACGCCCCACTGCGTGGCGAGGGCGTCCACGAGGTTCATGCCGCGGCCGGTGAGCCGCGCGTCGTGCGCCGAGCGGATGGCCGGCGACCTGGGCGTGTCGTCGCAGACGGCCACGCGGATCGCGTCGTCGGTCAGGTCGAGGTCGAGCCGCATGGGCGTACGCGCGTGCACGATGACGTTGGTGACCAGCTCGCTGGTGAGCAGCATCGCCGTCTCCGCCAGGTCGTCCCCGACGCGCTCGTGCAGCTGGTCGAACACGAAATGCCGGGCAGTCCCCGCGGCGCGGGGCTCCGGTAGCAGATCGATCGACTGATGCACGTATCCGGGTGTGTCCGGTTTCGCCCGGATCAGTGCTCGCGAGGGCCCACTGTCACCGTTCGCGAGCAGTTCATGGCGTATCGGTAAGTCTGCGCGGCGTGATCGGCGGGAACGACCGCCTCGTGAAGAAGACGGTGCGACGGACGATCCGCCGATCCGGCAACGGGATCAACGTCGTCGCGGACGTGAACGCCGTCGTCGCCACCAGCGGCGACACGGCGTCCTCGTCGACGACGACGACCGTCACGCAGTCCAGTCCCCGGACGAGAGGGAAGAGCTGATGGCAGAGAACAAGGACCAGGCGATCGACCTCACCGATGAGGAGATCGAGCAGGAGTCCGGCGAGGAGCTGCCCGACCGCGAGGCGATGTCGTTGATCAACGCCAACCTCGCCGCTCCGGTCAACGCCGCCGTCGCGCTGAACGTGCTCAGCGACAGCAGCACGGCGTACGCCAACGCCGAGCAGACCGCGATCATCAACCAGTCCACCTGACGGGAGTCCCAGCGATGGCTGACGAGACCAAGGACCAGGCGATCGACCTCACCGACGAGGAGATCGAGCAGGAGAACGGCGAGCAGCTGCCCGACCGCGAGGCGATGTCGCTCATCAACGCGAACCTCGCCGTCCCGGTGAACGCCGCCGTGGCCGCGAACGTCCTCAGCGACGGCTCGGTCGCGTACGCGAACGCCGAGCAGTACGCCGAGATCGACCAGTCGATGCTCGACGGGACCCCGGGAGTCTGAGATGGCTGACAAGGACCAGGTCAAGGACCAGACCGACCTCACGGACGACGAGATCGCGCAGGAGAGCGGCGAGCAGCTGCCCGACCGCGAGGCGATGTCGCTGCTCAACCTCAACCTCGCCGCGCCGGTCAACGCCGCCGTCGCCGCGAACGTCCTCTCGGACGGCTCGGTGGCGTACGCCAACGCCGAGCAGTACGCGGAGATCAACCAGGACATGTAGTCCCGGTTGACCGGCTTCCGAGCCGGGAAGGACCCGATCGCACCGGCGACGGGGCGCACCCCAGCCGCCCCGTCGCCGGTCTTTTGTCGAAGCCGAGACAGGAGTCCCGATGGTCCTCGACGCCAGGCCGGACGCCGTGGCGCAGCAGACGCAGAGCCCGCCGCGACCGGCCGAGTCGCCGCGCGCGCCACGGCTCGCGCAGGGCGTCGAGCTGTGCGGCGAGTACCAGGGGTCGGGGTTCAAGAAGGCGCCGTACATCGCGCGCCGCTCCGACGGCCAGACCATCCAGCTCTCCAAGCTGCTGTACGCCGTCGCGGAGGCCTGCGACGGCCGGCGCACGTACGACGAGATCGCGGCCGCGGCGTCGGAGTCGTTCGGCCGCAGGCTGTCCCCGCGCAACGCGAAGACGCTGGTCGAGGAGAAGCTCCGCCCGCTCGGCGTCGTCACCAACAACGACGGCTCGCAGCCCGAGCTGTCCAAGCCCGACTCGCTGCTGGCGCTGCGGCTGCGCAAGGGCGTGCTGCCGCCGAAGCTCGTCAAGGCGATGACGACGGTGTTCTACCCGGCGTTCTTCCCGCCGGTCGTCATCGCGGCGGTCGTCGCGCTCGGCATCTTCGACTGGTGGCTGTTCGTCGAGCACGGCGTCGCGCAGGGCGTCCGCGAGACGCTGCTCAACCCGTCGGTCTTCCTGCTGATGTTCGGGGTCGTCATCGCGTCGGCGTTCTTCCACGAGGTGGGGCACGCGACCGGCCTGCGGTACGGCGGCGGCGAGCCCGGCGTCATGGGCGCCGGCGTGTACATCGCGTTCCCGGCGTTCTACACGGACGTCACCGACGCGTACCGGCTGTCCAAGGGCGGGCGGCTGCGTACCGACCTCGGCGGCGTCTACTTCAACGCGCTGTTCATGCTCGCGACGGCGGCGGTGTACTTCGCGACGGACTTCGAGCCGCTGCTCGCGCTGATCCTCGTGCAGCACATCGAGATCGCGCACCAGTTCCTGCCGTTCCTGCGCCTCGACGGCTACTACGTCGTCGCGGACGCGGTCGGCGTGCCCGACCTGTTCACGCGCATCGGGCCGATCCTCAAGTCGATGATCCCCGGCCGTAAGCCGGACGCGCGCGTGACGGCGCTGAAGCCGTGGGTGCGGTTCTTCGTCTCCGCGTGGGTGCTCGTCGTGGTGCCGTTCCTGCTGTTCAACCTCGGGCTGCTGCTCGTGCACCTGCCGCGCTTCGTCGCGACCGGCGTCGACTCCGCGAGCAAGCAGCTCGACGCGATGCGGGCGGCGTTCGGCGACGGCAACTGGGCCGGCGGCGTCGGCGGGGTCCTTCAGCTGGCGGTGCTCGTGCTGCCGTTCGTCGGCATCGCGTACACCCTCGTCATGATCGCCACGCGCATCGGCCGCCGGTCGTGGGCGTGGTCGGCGGACTCCGCCGCGAAGCGCGTCGTCGTGCTGCTCGGCGGCGTCGCGGCCGTCGCGCTGCTCGCGTCGGCGTGGCTGCCCGGCAGGGCGTACCGGCCGATCCAGCCCGGCGAGCGAGGGACGTTCACCGACTTCGTCGCGTCGTCGGAGACGGTGCTCGTCGAACGCCGCGACACCCCGGCGTTCACGCCGGCGGGCACCGACAAGACACCGCTCACGCCGACGGCGGAGGAGGGCACCGACGACGACACCGAGCCGGCGCCCGACCCCGTCACGTCGCCCGATCCGGTGACCGAGACGGTGGCGCCGACGAGTGAGCCGGTCGAGTCGGCGGTGCCGTCCGCGACGCTGTCGCCCGAGCCGTCCGCGACGCTGTCGCCCGAGCCGACCGCGACGGTGGCGCCGTGACGCGCCGGCTCGCGGTCGTCGCGACCGCCGTCCTCATGCTGCTCATGCCGGCCGTCCCCGCGTCGGCGCAGGGCGACACGACGGCCATCGCGATCAACACGAAGGACGGCTTCGACGTCTTCCGGCTGGCGTTCCAGATCCGGCGCGCCACGCAGGACGTCGTGGACACGGGCAACGGCGCCGTCGCGTACGCCTCCTGCACCGACTGCCAGACCGTTGCCATCGCGATCCAGGTCGTGCTCATCTCCGGGTACGACTCGTCGGTCGTCGCGCCCGAGAACCTCGCCATCGCCATCAACGAGAACTGCGTGCTCTGCGACACCCTCGCGTCGGCGTACCAGTTCGTGCTGACCGCCGAGGGCAACCTGCGCTTCACGGCCGAGGGCAGCCGGCGGCTCGCGGAGATCCGCCAGGCGCTGCTCGACCTGCGCAAGGAGGACCTGACGGGCGAGCAGATCCAGGCGCGGCTCGACACGATCATGGAGGAGCTCGCGGACATCCTCTCGACCGAGCTCGTCGAGGCGGGTCCGCCGGCCACGACCCCGAGCGCGACGCCGACCGCCGTGCCGTCGTCGGTCGCGCCGACGTCGGAGCCCTCGGAGAGCGCGGCGCCGGTGTCGGAGACGCCGCCGCCGAGCGAGTCCGCGACGCCGAGCCCCGAGCCGACCGCCGAGCCGTCGGAGACGGTCGCGCCGTGACCCGCGCGGGTGTGGCGTTCGCGGCGGTGGCCGTGGCGGCGCTGGCGGCGTGCGGGTCGTCGGGCAGCCCGGCCGAGGACGCGTTGCGCGACACCGCGAAGAACCTCGGCGACATCCGCAGCGCCCGGCTCGACCTGCGCATGACGGCGGAGTCGGCGGCGTCGGAGCCGGTGGGCTTCTCGCTGAAGGGGCCGTTCGCGCTGCCGGAGAAGGAGGGGCTGCCGGTCGCCGACGTCGAGGTCACGGAGCTGCGCGGGAAGGAGTCGGTGACGTCGTCGTTCGTGTCCACGGGCACGGAGGCGTACGTCGTCCGCAACGGCAAGACCACCAAGCTCAACGCGAGCGGCGTCAGCGTCGGCGGCGAGAGCGGCGGCCTGGAGTCGTTGCGCATCGACGGCTGGCTGCGCGACCCGGAGATCGAGGATGGGGATGGCGACACCGAGCGGATCACCGCGGGGCTGAACGTCGCCGCGGCGTTCGACGACCTCGGCCGCCTCGGCGAGCGTCTGGGCACGTCGGCGCTGGCCGGCCTGCGGCCGCTGGACGACGCGGCGAAGGCGCAGCTCGAGAAGTCGGCCAAGGACTCGTCCATCGAGGTCGTCACCGGCAAGGACGACAGGCTGCTGCGCCGCCTGGTGCTGAAGGTGACGCTGACGGCGGCGGGCGAGGTGCCGGAAGGGCTGCGCTCGCTGGTGCCGGTGACGTTGTCGCTGTCGATGGACCTCGCGGAGGTCAACCGGCCTGTTCGCGTCGAGCCGCCCGCGACGTAGCCTGCGGGGCATGGCTGAGGTCGAGGTCCGGAGTCCCTACGACGGCTCGCCGGTCGGCACCGTGCCCGCCTGTGACGCGGACGACGCGTGGCGCGCGGTGGTCGCGGGAGCCAAGGCGCTGGCGCGCGACGACTTCCCGCGGCACGAGCGCATCGCCGTCCTCGAACGCACCGCGGTCGCGCTGTCCGAGCAGGTGGAGGACTTCGCGCGGGTCATCGCCGCCGAGGCGGCGAAGCCGATCAGGACCGCGCGGATCGAGGCGCAGCGCGCGGTGGACACGTTCGCGACGGCGGCGGCCGAGGCGCGGATGCTCGCGGGGGAGATGGTGCCGGTCGAGTCGGTGGCGGCGGGGGCGGGGCGGGTGGCGTTCACGCTGCGGGTGCCGGTTGGTGTCGTGGCGGCGATCGCGCCGTTCAACTTCCCGCTGAACCTCGTCGCGCACAAGGTCGCGCCGGCCATCGCGGCGGGCTGCCCGGTCGTCGTCAAGCCGGCCTCGCAGACGCCGCTGTCGGCGCTGAAGCTGGTGGCGTTGCTGCACGAGCTCGGCGTGCCGCCCGGCTGGCTCAGCGTCGTCACGGGCTCGGGAAGCACCGTCGGCGGGGCGCTGGTGGCGCACCCGTCGGTGGCGTACGTGTCGTTCACCGGCAGCCCCGAGGTCGGCTGGGGGCTCGTGGCCGCCGCGCCGCGGGCGAAGGTGCGGCTCGAGCTCGGCTCCAACTCGCCGCTCATCGTCTGCGCGTCCGGCGACTGGGAGGCGGCTGCGTCGAAGGCGGCGGTGGCGGCGTTCAGCCACGCGGGCCAGTCGTGCATCTCGACGCAGCGGATCTACGTGCACTCGTCGGTGCACGACGACTTCGTCGCGGCGCTGCTGCCCAAGGTCGAGGCGCTCGTCGTGGGCGACCCGCTGGACGAGGCGACGGACGTCTCGTCGCTGATCTCGGAGGGCGACACCGAGCGCGTACGGCGCTGGCTCGCCGAGGCGGAGGACGGCGGCGCGAAGGTGCTCGCCGGCGGCACGCTGGACGGCGGCGTGCTGCGCCCGACCGTCGTGACGGACGTACGGCCGGACATGAAGGTCGTGTGCGAGGAGGTGTTCGGGCCGGTCGTGACCGTGACGGCGTTCGACGCGTTCGACGACGCGGTCGGGCAGGCGAACGACTCGCGCTTCGGCCTGCAGGCGGGGGTCTTCACGCGCGACCTCGGCGAGGCGCTGCGCGCCGCTAAGGAGCTGCGGTACGGCGGCGTGCTCGTCAACGAGGTGCCGACGTGGCGGGCCGACCCGCAGCCGTACGGCGGCGTCAAGGACAGCGGCAACACCCGCGAGGGGCCGCGCTACGCGATCGAGGAGATGACCGAGCCGCGGCTCGTCGTGCTCAACCCCTAGGAGGAACGGCACGGGGTGGGGCGAAGTGTCAGGGATGCGCGTACGCCTGATCGCTGTCGCCGCCCTGCTCGGGCTGGCGCCGCTCGGCGTGCCCGCGGACGCCGCGAGCACCGTGCACGTGAGCGGTCGCGTCATCGACGCCTCGGGCAAGGGCGTGGCGGGCGCGCGGGTGGAGTTCGCGCTGCGGCCCGACCCGATGCTCTACAACCAGCAGTACTGCCCCGTTCGGCCCTGGGAGATCCAGTGCCGCGTGCACCGCGTCACCGGCACCACGCGCGCGGACGGCAGGTACTCGCTGCCGGTCAAGCTGTCGTCGTACCTCGCCTCGGAGAAGAAGCACGACCTCGTCGTGACGGACCGATCAGGGGCGCAGACGGCGGTGCAGTTCTACTTCGTGCGCAAGCCGATGACCGTGAAGGACATGCCGATCTGGCGCGGCCGCGCGTCGATCGACCCCGACGGGCCGCTGCACAGGACGCTGCACGTCGACGCGCTGGCGCCGTTCTACGGCACCCTGTACATGCAGGGCGCGCTCGTCCACCTCATGCAGGGCTCGGCGCCGGCGTGGCAGTTCACGACCGTGAAGGACGACCGGCGCGTGGACGGGCGGATCGTCGAGACGGGCATCACCGGCATCAAGGCGTACCAGGTCGCGATCCGCGAACGGCAGTACCTCACGTACTCGTCGCCGGTCTACAAGGTCCCGAGCGCGGTGCGGCCGCTGTCGCGCGGCGCCGCGTGCGCGACGTACGGGCCCGACGACAAGCTGCTGCCGCTGGCCGGGTGCAAGTACACCGACGGGCGGCTCACGACGCCGATCTCCGCGAAGTACCAGCAGGCCGGCTACAAGTCCTGCAACAGCGCCTCGCAGTGCGCCAACCCGCGGCACGTCCTCCTCGACCTGAAGACCGTGCAGCCGGTCGGTGCGTTCGTGGCGCGGGGCTGCGTACCCGGCGAGCTCGAGGTGTCGGCGGAGGGGACGGCGTTCGCGCCGTGGCCGACCGCGACGCTCGGTGACGGGGCGTATGTCGGCCCGCCGGTGCTCGCGCGGTACGTCCGGGTGGACCTGGCGAAGTGCGCGTTCAAGGCGACAGAGCTGTCGGTCTTCGCCCCGTTGTAGCGGCGCCTCCCGGTCGGCCCGGCTGGTCCCGTTCTGTGAAGATCACCACGCGTGAGACCGGTTGGCGGACTCCACAGAACAACGTGGCGTACGCGCGCGACCGGCAGCACGGCGCCATCGACGCCGGGACATGATCCCTACGGTTGATCGCGTGGGAGCGAGCGCCTACGACCTCTGGTACGACGCCACGAGTGTCGGCGCCGACTGGTCGTGGAGTGCTGGCTCTCGCACGGTCCTCGCGCCGCCGACGAGCCAGGTACGGACCCCCGGGAAGCCCGCGACCCTACGGAACTTCGTGATCTTGGCTACGTCTGTGCTGTCCGGCTTGCAGAAACGTCGCCAAGATCACGAAAGGCGCGGCCCGGGCGCCTCTCCCTAGAGAGCGGGCATCGGCTTGCGGGGCGGGCCGAGCACGGTGTTGGACGGGGCGCCGTTCGCCTCCCCGTAGGCGTCGCGCACGTTGCCCGGCGCCACGACCGCGCTCTCGCCCTTGGCGAGCACGAGGGTGGCGTACCAACGGCCGTTGGAGAACGTCGCCGGCACGGTGCGCCAGTCGCCGCGGTCGCGCAGCACGGTCACCACGGCCGACACCACCGACGACCGAGATGCCCACGGGCGGAACGTGCACGTCTTGCAGAGGTCCTTGTTGCCGTCGTCCTTGATGTAGCGGAACGGCGAGGAGTACGTCCTCGGGTACGTCACCGGGTCCACGACGAACGACAGCCGCCCGTCGGCCTCACGCCGCAGGTCCTTCGCGACGAGGCCGTCCCAGGCCGACACGGTGAACGGCGACTCGAAGCGGTACGGCACGTTCGCCCCGCCGGAGCGGATGACGCCGTCGACGACGAAGCGGTACTGGCCGGTCGGCGTCGAGCCGAGGCGCGAGGGGAACGCGTGGTACGCCTCGAACGCCGCCGTCCAGATCCACTCCTGCGACCCGGTCCGCGCGGTCGCGAGGCCCTGGACCCCGCGAGGCAGCGCGACCTTGAGCGGCACCTCGCCGGTCTGGTCGGCGTAGGTCTGCCACGTCCCGCTCACGAGCCGCTCGACGCGGACCCGCGGCTGGTCGACGGCGTTGGAGCCGCCGCGCCACGAGAACGACGTGCCGTCGAAGCGCGTGATGTTCTTGGCCGGCGTGACGACGGCCGCGGGGCCGACGTCGTCGGGGAGCGAGGCCTCGTACGCCTCGTACGCCGCTGCGGACGCCTGGCCCAGCGCCACCGCGAGGGCTGCCTGGCGCGCCTCGTCCGCGAGACCCACCGCGTGCGTCGTCTCATCCGCCAGGTCGGGCCCGCCCTTCATCTTCCCTGCCATCCGCACGAGCCGCGTCGACATGTAGTCGGCGGTGTGCGGGCCGTACGACGTCAGCGCCTTCCGGTACGAGTCGTACGCCTGGTACTCGCGGTAGGAGACCGTGTAGCCGTTGTAGTCGCCGGCGTGGCCGACGCCGACGGCGAGCGTGTAGCCGAGGTCGGCGGGCAGCTCCTCCTTGGTGAAGTTGCCGTAGATCTTCGCCGGGTCGTGGGGCTCGCTCATCGCGGCCGCGACGTTCTCGGGGTCGTCCCAGCCTCGTGCGTCGTTGTGGATCTGCGCGTTCATCCGCCGGTACGTCATGTCGGAGATCGTCACGGTGCCGCGGCCGCGCGTGGGCGGGTCGGGGCAGGTCCACGTCGTGTCGTCGTTGCGCGTGCAGAGGCCGGCCCAGTCGTAGCCGTCGTAGATGTTGCCCTGGGTCTTGTCCGCGCGGCTCTCGAAGTTCTTGATGATGTCGACCTGCGCCTCGCAGGCGCACGACGCGAGCACGACCTCGCCGACGCGGAACGCCTGGAGCCGCAGCCGGGCGTTCTCCTCGACGGCCGCGAACGACGGGGCGTCGTAGTTGTCGGGCACGGGGATGTCGTGCTCCTTGAGGCTTTCGTAGACCGCCGCCATGCCCGAGGTCGGCGCGTCGCCGCGCTCGCAGTCGGGCATGCCCGCGACGGGCGCGCCGGGGTCGCCGTCGAGCGTCTTCTGCGTACGACAGTTCGACACGCTGGGGTACGGGTGCGACACCGGGCCCGGGGTCCAGCGGGAGTAGACGTCGACGGGCACGTCGGCCGAGTACGGCACCGCGCCGCCACCGGAGGCCAGCGTGCCGAGCGCGCCGAGGACGGCGTCGGCGACGTACCGCGCGCCGCGCTCCATCTGCGCGAACCCGACGTGCGCCCAGGCGCGGATCACGCCGTCGGACATGGTCTCGAAGCCGCTCCGGAAGTACGGGCCCTCGGCCGAGCCGACGTCGCCCTGGCTGAACACCAGCGGCGCGCCGGTCTCGCGGTCGACGTAGCGCTCCAACGTGCCGACGTAGTCGGCGGAGATGAGGTCGTACGCGTCGAGCGACTCGGGGTGCTGGCCCCAGTTCATCCACGTCGCGATCGGCTTGCCGGTGTCCTGGCGGGTGAACGACATGACGACGAGGCCGTTGTCGCCCTCGGCGTCGGGGTAGCCGGCGGGGGAGCCGTCGTGCGCGCGCTGCGGCCCGACGATGTTGCCCTTGTAGACGCTGAACGGCACCTCGGTCGCGCCCATCTTCGCCGGGGCGAGGCGCGACTCGGCGGTGGTGATCGCCTCGGCCACGGCGCGCGCCTGGAACTCGAACGCCCGCAGGTCCACCGCGTCCTGGAACAGCCACACGCCCGCGGCCGGGGTGGCGTAGTACGGCGAGGAGTGGTTGTGCGTGACGCCGTAGAGGATCGCGTCGTACGTCACGCCGCTGCCCGCGGCCTCGAGCAGCTGGCCCACGCGGCGGAGCAGCAGGTCCTGGGCGAGGTAGTTGTCGGTCTTGAGCAGCGCGATCCGCTTGCCGTTGGTGCCCTGCAGGACGATCGCGCGTGCCGTGAGGCGCGACTGGACGCCGTACGACGGCGCCTTCTTCGTGCCGTGCAGGTGCGGGTCGGTCTCGCCGCCGGAGAGCGCGCTGGCGATGGGCGAGCCGGTGGTGCCGTACTGGCCGGCCCCCGAGCCGACGTGCCACGTGTCGTCCACGACGGCGGCACCCGCGAGCAGGGTGGGCGGCGCCTCGGCGTGCGTGACCGCGGTGAGCGGTACGAGCGCGAGCGCGGCGATGGCGGGCAGCAGACGACGCAGCAACGGTGCTCCAGGGCGCGGGGCGAACGAGGGGGTGCGCGTAGGGGAGCCGGCAGGGGCGGCTGCGCTACGGGTTCAGTTCGTGATGCAGGGACCTGGTTCCTGCCCGTCGAACGTTCCTCCGGCCGCGCACCCCTAACGCGGCGTCCCATTCCCAGAAGGAGAACCATGCGTTTCGCCCGCCGGGCGCTCGCGACCACCGTCGCGACGCTCGCCCTCACCGCCGGCGCCGTCACCGTCGCCGGCTCCGCCGCCGCTTCGCCCGAGGACGGCGAAGGCTGTGTCGGCCTGCCGTCGAACCACGCGGTCTACGTCTGCGTCATCTCCGTGACGCCGATGAACGCGCTGCCCGGCACCAGCAGCACCCCGCTCAACGTTCCCGTGCCCGAGGTCTGCTACTACCTCGACTGCACCGACGAGACGACCGTCACGGTGCCCGTTCCCGGCGTCACCGAGGGCAGCGGCCAGGTCGCGACCCTCTGGCACAACGACGTCTACTACCCGATCGCGGTCGGCACGGACGGCGCCTTCTCGCTGCTCACGACCGCTCTCGACCTCGCGCTCGGCGCGTACCAGACCGCGTACGACACCGCGTGGCGCGAGTACGGGGACGCGATGGAGCTCGTGGGCCGCGAGTACGACGACGCGATGGAGATGGTCAGCGAGCAGTACTACTACGTGACGGACACCCTGAACAACCTCGACGTGGGCTACACGCTCTACTCGCGCTACCGCTCGCTCACCCGGAACACGTACGTCCGGCTGATCCTGGAGACCGCTGGCGTCGAGGTCGACTGGTGCGACACGTGGAACGGGTGGCTCGGGGGCGTCACCGGCTACTACGACTACTACTGCTACTACTAAGCCAGCCGAACGAGGCCCCCGCGACCGGTCGTCGCGGGGGCTTCGTCATGCCGGGGGGAGGGTCAGCTCGGCGACGGTGCCGCCGCCGCCGGCGTTGCGCAGCGTCACCCGGCCGCCGTGCGACTCGGCGAACTGCTGCACGATCGCGAGCCCCAGTCCCGACCCGGGCAGCGCCCGCGCCTCCTCCGCCCGGTAGAACCGCCCGAACACGTGCGGCAGCGCCTCCGCCGGCACGCCAGGGCCGTTGTCGGTGACCGTCAGCGAGCCGGCCGCGTCGAGCCTCACCGTCACGACGGCGGACTCGCCGGCGAACTTGGCGGCGTTGTCGAGCAGGTTGGCCACGGCCCTGTCGATGCGCCGCGCGACGCCGCGTACGGTCACCGGCACGGTCTCCGTGCGGAACTCCGCGGCGGGCCAGTGCCTGCGCGCGCGGTCGACGGCGTGGAGGACGAGGTCCTCGTACGCCACGTCCTCCCACGACTCGACCGGCTCGTCGCCGCGCGCCAGCTCGACGACGTCCGAGACGAGCGACGTCAGCTCCTCGACCTGGCCGACGATCGCGGTGACGACCTCCTCGCGTACGTCGTCGGGCAGCTCGTCGACGCGGTGCAGCAGCTCGACGTTGGTGCGCAGGCTGGCGAGCGGCGTCCGCAGCTCGTGGGAGGCGTCCGCGACGAGCTGCCGCTGCGCGCCGACGGAGGACTCCAGGGCCGAGAGCATCGTGTTGAACGACGCCGCGAGCCGCCCCAGCTCGTCCTGCCGCGAGGCGTCGATGCGCAGGGTCAGGTCGCGGGTCTCCGCGATGCGTTCGGCGGCCTCGGTCAGCCCGCTCACCGGCGCGAGCGCGCGGCGCGAGACGACGACCGCGAGCGCCGCCGCGAGCCCGAGACCGGCGAGCGCGACGAGCACGAACGCCCGGGTCAGCCGCCGCAGCTGCGCCTCGACGGTGGCGCGGGGGAGCGCGACCTGCACGGCGTAGCGCGGCAGCAGCGGGCTCGTCATCATCCGGACGGGCGTGCCGTCGACGACCGCGTCGCGCAGCACCACCTTGTCGCCGTCGCGCGCGACCGCGCGGTCGGCGTCGCTCACCGGCAGCGCCGCGCCGATGGGACTGCCGGTGGCGCCGGCGGCGTCGATGACCTGCGCGTAGCCGCCGATCTCGCCGATGCCGGTCTGCAGCCGGACGCGGAACGGGTTCGCGAGGACCGCCTGCTGCTGCAGCGTCGCGGTCTGCCTGCGCAGCTGCGCGTCGAGCGGGCGGCGCAGCTCGTGGCGGACGGCGACGTACGCCACCATGACGACGCCGCTCACGGCCACGACGACGGCGAGCATCGCCGCCGCGACCAGCCGCGAGCGCAGCGAGTGGCCGAGGTCCCACCAGGCAGGTGCGGCCGCGGTGCGCGGGCCCGGCTCGGTCACGGCTGGCGTCACGGCTCGCGCGCGGTGTAGCCGACGCCGCGCACCGTGTGGATCAGCCGCGGCTCGCCGCCCGCCTCCGTCTTGCGGCGCAGGTAGCCGATGAACACCTCCAGCGAGTTGCTCGCCGGCTCGAGCTCGTACCCCCACACCCTGTCCATGATCACGTCGCGGGTCAGGACGCGGCCCGCGTTGCGCAGCAGCAGCTCCAGCAGCGCGAACTCCGTCCGCGTCAGCTCGATGGCCCGCTCGCCGCGGCGTACGTCCCTGCTCACCGGGTCGAGCGAGAGGTCGTCGAGCGAGAGGACCGCCTCGTCGTTCTCCTGAGGCTTCGTCCTGCGGATCAGGGCGCGGAGCCGCGCGCGCAGCTCCTCCAGCGCGAACGGCTTCACGAGGTAGTCGTCGGCCCCCGCGTCGAGGCCCGCGACGCGGTCGCCGACCTCGTCGCGCGCGGTGAGCACGAGGATCGGCGTCCGGTCGCCCTTGGCGCGCAGGCGGCGGCACACCTCGAGCCCGCCGACGTACGGCATCATCAGGTCGAGCACGACGACGTCCGGCTGCGCCTCGGGCATGGCCTCCAGGGCCTTGAGGCCGTTGGAGACGGCGGTGACGTCGTAGCCGTCGAGCCGCAGCGCGCGGGTCAGCGCAGCGCGCAGCTCCGGATCGTCGTCGACCACCAGCGCGCGCACGGCGCCAGTCTCCCAGCCACCGCTGAACGTCTGCTGAACGCGCTACCCGCGCGCCGACGCCTCGGCGGTCGCGGGCGGCACGACGGGGGCGTCGTCGGGGGCGTACACCGCGACCTCGCGCGCGCCGCGCAGGGTGGCCGTGCCCGCTGGCCGCCAGTGCGCCGCCTCCGCGCCCGCGGCCGTCGTCGTCGAGGCCGCGGCGAGGACGCGCGCGGGCGTCGTCTTGGCGGCGTCGGTGAGGCGGGCGGCCTCGTTGGCGGGGGCGCCGACGACGGTGTACTCGTAGCGCCGCGCGGCGCCGACGTGGCCGGCGATGACGGTGCCGGTGCTGACGCCGATGCCGGCGTCGAGGCCGGGGTGGCGTTCGCGCAGCCCCGCGATGCGCTGCGCCAGGTCGCGCGCGCAGCGCAGCCCGCGCGCCGCGTGGTCGGGCGCGCCCACCGGCGGGCCGAACACGCAGATCGCGCCGTCGCCGTCGAAGCCGTTGACCCAGCCGCCCTCGGCCGTCACGGCGTCGACGACGGCGCAGAAGAAGTCGTTGAGCAGCCGCAGCAGGTCCCCCGGGTCGCGGGTCTCCGCCAGGTGCGTCGAGCCGACGATGTCCGCGAACAGCACCGTCGCCTCGCACCGATCCGCGCGCGGCGCCGTGCCGGAGCTCAGCGCCAACGCCGCGACCTCCGGGCTGACGAAGCGGCCGAACAGGTCGGCTATACGGTCGCGGTCGCGCAGGCCCGCGGTCATGGCGTTGACAGCGGCCTGCAGCTCGCCGAGCTCGCCGCGGTCGTCCACGGGGACGTGCACGTCGAGGTCGCCGGCACCCACCTGGCGCAGGGCGGCGGACGTACGGTCGATCGGGTCGCTGACGCTGTGCACCACGGCGCTGTGCACGCAGGCGCCGCCGACCAGGGCCGTGACGACGAGGTAGAGCAGCGGCCCCGCCGCGGGCGCGTCGAAGCCGTCGGTGAGGTCGAACAGCGCCGCCGCGATCCACAGCAGCGGCAGCCCCGAGCCGAGCGCCCAGGTGAGCAGCAGGCGGTTGTGGATCCGGCCGCCGCGGCGCGGTGGGCTGGCGGCGAGCGCCTCGCGGAACAGCGGGCGGAGGGCGCGTTCGGCCAGCAGGTAGTTGAGGGTCGTGGCGATCGCGCCGGCGAACGCGATGCCGATGCCCATGCGGCAGGCGAGGACGTTGTCCGGGCCGACGTTCCAGTTGAGCGCGACGAAGCCGGCCGCCGCGACGACCCACGCGACGGCGACCTGCGTGCAGATGACGACGGGCAGGCGCAGGACGCGCGTCGCGCGCAGCGCCGGGTCGGCCGTGCCCCTCGCGCGGTAGAGGACGTAGAGGTGCAGCGCCATGAGCACGACGCCGGTGACGTGCAGGTCGAAGAGGAACCACGGCAGGTTCCGCGCGAGCAGGTCGGCGCGGTCGCCGGCGCCGGGCGGCAGCGGCGCGAGGACGACGGTGTAGACGAACGACAGGACGGCGCCGGCGACGTTCGCGCCGACCATCGCCGCGACCAGCAGGATCGCCGCGCGGCGCGTCTGTCGGCGCTTCGTCACTTGTCCGATTATCCCGGGCACGCGAACGCCCCGGGGTGTGACGTGGGTCACATCCCCGGGGCGTCGTTCCGCGCCGTTCGGGTCAGCCGGCGGCGGCGTCCGAGAGCCGTACGGTGGCCGTGCGCTTCGCGCCGTCGCGCTCGTACTCGATGGTCACGGTGTCGCCCGGCTGGTGCGACCGGACGGTGGCGATCAGCGCGTCCGCGTCGGCGACGATCTTGCCGTCGATCTTCAGCACGATGTCGCCCGCGCGCAGCCCCGCCGTCTCGGCCGGGCCGCCCGGCGTGACGGCTTGGATGACCGGGCGGGTGTCGCCGTCCACGGTCGTCGCGGTGCCGACGGAGACGCCGATCTGCGCGCGGCTGGCGCGCCCGGTCTTGATGAGCTGGTCGGCGATGACCTTCGCCTGGTCGATCGGGATGGCGAAGCCGACGCCGACGTTGCCGCCGGTCGTCGACGCGATCGCGGTGTTGATGCCGATGACCTGGCCGGCGAGGTCGACGAGCGCGCCGCCCGAGTTGCCGGGGTTGATCGCCGCGTCCGTCTGGATGGCGTCGATGACCGTCGCGACCGGCGGGGCGCCGAAGCCCTGCTGGCTCGTGGTGTTCACGGGGCGGTTCAGCGCCGAGACGATGCCGGCGGTGACGGTGCCCGACAGGCCGAGCGGCGAGCCGACGGCCAGCACCGAGTCGCCGACGCGGACGCTCGCCGAGCTGCCGATCTTCGCCGCCGTGAGCCCGGTCTTGTCGACCTTGACGACCGCGAGGTCGGAGGCGGCATCGGTGCCGACGATGCGCGCGGTCGCCGACGTGCCGTCGTTGAACGTCGCCCGGACCGTCTGCGCGCCCTCCACCACGTGGTTGTTGGTGAGGACGTAGCCGTCGGCGCCGATGACGACGCCGGAGCCGCTGCCGCGGCCGCCGTTGCCGGCCACGCCGAGCGAGACGACCGACGGCAGGACCTTCGCGGCGACGGCGACGTACGACTCCGGCGCGGCGGCCGCGACAGGGGGCGGCGCGGCGTTGCCGCCGGTGACCGTCGTGGTCGTCGCCTGGGGCTCGGGGGCGAGCTCGCGACCTGCCACGACGCCGGCGGCGGAGCCGACCAGGGCGCAGGCCGTCGCGAGCGCGGCGACGCCGGCGTAGCGGCGCCTCGGCGGGGCGGGTGGCGCCGGCGGGGGCGGCGGCGCCGTGGGCGGCCCGTACGGGAACGGGTCGCCGAAGTCGATCGTGGGCGACGTGTCGTACGACTCGTCGAACGAGAACGGGGCACGGGTCTCGGTGTCCATGTCAGACACCTTGCGCCGTACTCCTGAACGAAACCTGAACGGCGCCTGGTCGTCTCCTGCGAGTCCGCCCCCTACGCGCTCGCGGCGGCCTCCTCGAGCTCGGCGGGAGTGCCCTCGACGTGGACGTTGGGCAGGCGCCTGGCGAGCCAGCCGGGCAGCCACCAGTTGCGGTCGCCGAGCAGCTCCATCGTCGCGGGCACCAGCACCATGCGGACCAGCGTCGCGTCGATGAAGATCGCCGCCGCCATGCCGACGCCGATCATCTTGAGGAACACGACCGGGCTCGGCACGAACGCCAGGAACACCGTCACCATGATCGCCGCCGCGGCCGTGATGACGCGGGCGGTGCGGGCCAGCCCGTCGGCGACGGCGAGGCCGTTGTCGCGGGTGCGCTCGTACTCCTCCCTGATGCGGGACAGCAGGAAGACCTCGTAGTCCATGGACAGCCCGAAGAGGATCGCGAACATCATCATCGGGATGAACGACGGCACCGGCGTCGGCTCGGGGATGCCGATGAGGTCGCCGAGCGGGCCGCCGTTGACGCAGAGGGCGACGACGCCGTACGCCGCGCCGATGGAGAGGAGGTTCATGATCGCGGCCTTGACCGCGACGAGCACCGAGCGGAACACGACGAGCAGCAGCAGGAACGACAGGATCACGACGCCGCCGATGAGCAGCGGGAGCCGGCCGCTGATGTAGCGGTTGGAGTCGAGACCGCCGGCGACCAGGCCGCTCACGCTCACCTTGACGTCGCTGCCGGCTACGGCCGCGGGGATGACGTCGTCGCGGAGCCGGTCGACGAGGTCCTCGGTCTCCTTCGCCTGCGGCGAGGTCGTCGGGATGAGCTGGACGATCGCGGTGTCCCCGGCCTCGTTGGGCTGCGGCGGCGACACGTTGGCCACGCCGGGCGTCGTACGGAGCCGCTCGACGATGCCCGGCGCCTTGCTGAGGTCGCCCTCGACGGTGAGCAGCATGGGGCCGTTGAAGCCCTTGCCGAAGCCGGTCGTCAGCAGGTCGTACGCGCGCCTCGTCGTGAACGTCGTCGGGTCGTTGGACGCGTCGGGGAAGCCGAAGCGCATCGAGTAGAACGGCAGCGACAGCAGCACGAGCAGCAGGAACCCGCCGATCGCGGCGGGCCACGGCCGGCGCTGGATGAACCGGCTCCACCGGAACCACAGCGAGTGGTCGTACGCCTTGGCGCGCTTGCCGAAGAACGGCACGTGGAGGCGTTCGATGTTGTGCCCGGTGAAGCCCAGCACCGCGGGCAGCAGCGTCACCGACGCCAGCATGATGACGAGCACCGCGAGGGTCGCCGAGAACGCCACACCCGCCGCGAACGGCACGCCCATCAGCAGGATGCCCATGAGCGAGATGACGACGGTGCAGCCGGCGAACAGCACCGCGCGCCCTGCCGTCGAGATCGCGGTGATCGTCGCCTGGCGCGGGTCGGTGCCGTCGGACAGGCCGGAGCGGTAGCGGGTGACGATGAACAGCGCGTAGTCGATGCCCACGCCGATACCGACCATCGCCGCGACGGAGGGCGCCCAGTCGGGGACGTCGACGACGTTGCGCATGACCGCGCCGAGCGACATCGAGATGCCGATGCCGAACAGCGCCGTCATCAGCGGCAGCCCCATCGCGACCAGGGACCCGAACGTCACGAGCAGGATCAGCGCGGCCGCGAGGAAGCCGATGCCCTCCGAGCCCACCTCGCCCTGCAGCGCGATCGCGGCGGTCTGGCCGCCGGCCTCGACCTGCAGGCCGTCGCCGTTTGCGGCGAGCACCTTGTCGACCAGGACCTTGCTCTCCTCGAGGTCGATGTCCTGCGCGACCTCGTCGAGCTCGACGTCGGCGTACGCGATGGTGCGGTCCTGGGAGATCTGGAACGCGCCCTGCTCGCTGAACGGGCTGACGATGCGCTCGACGTGCTCGTCGTCGGCGAGGTCGGTGAGCAGCGCCTCGATGCGCGGCTTCGCCTGCTCGATGCCGCCGGGAGCGCGGAAGACGACCTGCAGCGTGTCGCCGGAGCGCTTCGGGAACTTCTCCCGCAGGACGTCGAGCGCCTCCTTCGACTCCGAGCCCGGCGCGAAGTAGTCCTGCTTGAACGCCGCGCCGAACGCCGACGACAGCGCGAACGACGCCACCAGCGCGAGGACCCAGAGGCCGAGCACCAGGCGGCGGCGCTCGTAGCACCAGGTGGCGAGCCGTACCAGCATGCGTGCGCTCCCAGCGTCGGTAGTCGATACACGAACAGTAGGCGGGGGGTGTGACAGATTTCGCGGGCCGAAAGTCACTGACTCCGGAGCATCTCGATCGCCTTCGTGATGCGGCGCTGTCTGGTCTCGGGTGCCTTGGCCTCGTTGATCGCGAGCACGTGACGTAGCCGGTGGCTGTACGCGAGGCGGTCGAACCGCTCGCGGGCGGTCGGGTCGGCGTCGAGTGCCGCCTGCAGGTCGGCCGGCACGTCGACCGTGCGCGGTGCCGTGTCGAGCTCGACCTCCACGTCGACCTCGTCGCCCGCCTGCGCGCCGGCGGCGGAACGGTTCTCGGCGCTCAGCGGCAGCAGGTAGCGGCCGCCCATCGAGGCGATCGTGCTGCGGTACGTGTGGCCGTTGACGGTGACGTTGACGGCGGGTCGCTTGCCCGAGCCGAGGCCCTCGACGACCTCGGCCGGCACCTCGATGCCGGTCGCCGTCCTGCCGCCCAGCTCGACGGTGCCGCGGAACCTCATGGGGTCACCTCCGTACTCCCGGATTCTGTCGTGGAGTACGACGTGCGGCGGGGCCGGAACTCATCGGGGCGTCCGGACGCCCAGCGTTCCCCCGTGCTGCTGGGCGCCCGGACGCCGGTCAGATCAGCTCGACCGTGGTCGCGCCGCCGCGGCTGACGGTGACGGTGTAGTGCGCGACCGTGTCGACGGACGTACCGGCGACCTTGATGTCGAACTGCGTGCAGTAGCTGCCCTCGACCGTGAGCGAGGCGGTGCCGTTGCTGCCGGTCGTGCTGAGCGAGCCGACGGAGAGGGTGAGCGCGTCGGTGGTGGGGGTGTACGCGAGCGACACCGTGTAGCTCGTCATCACCTGCGGGCAGGCGAGGCCGAGGGGATTGTTGTCGAAGCGGTGCGTACGGACCTGGTTCTGCCGTACGTGGCCGGTGAACGGACCGCTGCTCCCCTGTGCGGCATGGGCGGGCGCGCTGAGCAGCGCGACGATTCCGGCCGTCGCCAAAGCAGTCTTGATCATGTGGGTTCTCCCGTTGGTGGTGAGGGGTGTCGTGCTGAAGGCGCGAAACTAAGCGCTGTCGTCGGCCGCGTCCGGGGAACGACGACAATGACGGTGACTGCTCATCCGTCGTCGAAGGAGTGCCATGCCGACCGCGCTCGTGACGGGGGCTACGGCGGGGATCGGAGCGGCGTTCGTACGGCGCCTGGCCCGCGAGGGGTACGACCTCGTGCTGGTGGCGCGCGACCTCGACCGGCTCTCGGCCATGGCTGCCTCTGTGGGTGGCGCGGAGGTGCTGCGGGCGGACTTGTCTGTGCCTGCGGACGTGGCTCTCGTCGAGGCGCGGGTGGCGTCCGTGGACCTGCTCGTGAACAACGCCGGCTTCGGTCACCGCGGCCGCTTCCTCGACGTACCCGTTGACGACGAGCTGTCGATGGTGCGGGTGCACGTCGACGCGGTGCTGCGGCTGACGTCGGCGGCGGTGCGAGGCATGGCCGCACGCGGTCACGGCGACGTCGTGAACGTCGCGTCGGTGGCGGCGTTCTTCCCGCGGGGGACGTACGGTGCGTCGAAGGCATGGGTGGTGTCGTTCAGCGAGGCCGTACGGCAGGACGTGGGTGGTCGCGGCGTGCGGGTGCTCGCTCTGTGTCCCGGGTTCACGCACACGGAGTTCCACGACCGGGCGGGCATGGACATGTCGGGGCTGCCGTCGGCGCTGTGGCTGTCGGCGGACTTCGTGGTGGCGGAGGGCTTGCGCGACCTGAGGGCAGGCAAGGCGGTGAGCGTGCCGGGGTGGCAGTACAAGGCGCTGGTGGCGGGCGGCCGGCTGGTGCCGCGTTCGCTGGCTGGGCGGCTCGCGTCGCGCCGTGGGCGGACATTCCGGTAGCGCCACCTGCGATCATCGGGGGCGGAGGGCTCGCCTAGTGGCCGATGGCGGCGGTCTTGAAAACCGCTACAGGTTCACCCCTGTCGAGGGTTCGAATCCCTCGCCCTCCGCTCTGACCCGCGGCTTTGCTGTTTCGCTCGTCGCCGGTCGGCCTCGGAAGGGGCCTCCGCGGTCACATCGCGGTCACCGAGCCCTCCCGCGTGTGCGGCACCACGTTGGCAATGCGTAGCGCGGCTTCCCTCGCGACCGCCGGCAGGACGGCCGTGTAGAGGTTCGCGGTGATCGCCATCGTGGAGTGCCCGAGCCGATCGCTGACCACCTTCATCGGGACATCCGCCGCGAGCGCGAGCGTCGCGCAGGTGTGCCGCAGGTCGTGGAACCGGATCACCGGCACGCCCGCCCGCTGCGCTGTGGCCCGGAAGCCGATCGTCACCGACGCGGGCTTGAGCATCTGCCCGTCCTCGCGGGTGAACACCAGGCCGGTGTCGGTCCAGCCCTCGCCCCACGCCAGGCGTTCGCGCAACTGCGCCGCCCGGTGCGCCTTGAGCACCGCGACCGTGTCCGGGTCGAGCGCGACCATCCGCTCGCCCGCCTTCGTCTTCGGCGGGCCGACGTAGAGCTGGCCGCCGACCTCGACCACCTGCTGCGCGATCCGCAGGTAGCCGGTGTCGAAGCGCACGTCCTCCCACCGCAGCCCCACCACTTCGCCGCGCCGCAGCCCCGCCATGACGACGAGGAGGTAGAGCGCGTAGAGCCGGTCGTCCCGCACGTAGTCGAGGAACCGGCCCGCCTGCTCGGCGTCCCACACCCGCGCCTTGCTCGGCTCCGTCGCCGGCAGCTCGACCGACAGCGCGGGGTTGTAGGCGAGGAGCTTCTTCTTCACCGCCGTGTTCAGCGCGCCGCGGAGCGTTCCGTAGATGCGGCGTACCGACGCCGGCGACAGCGGCTTGCCGCTCTTGCCGATCGTCAGGTCGGTGAAGAAGTCCTCGATGTGGTCCGGGTGACGTTCCAGATCGACAAGCCGCAACGACCCGAGCCGCGGGCCGAGGTAGTCGTCGATGTGCCTCCGGTAGATCACCCGGGTGCTCTCGCGCAGCGCGCGCTTCCGCGAGAGCCACAATTCGAGGTACTCGGCCACGGTGATGCTGTACGCATCAGCCGTGCGCCCGCGCAGCTCGCGCATCCGCGCCGCTCGCGCCGAGCGGGCGTCGTGCTTCGTTGCGAAGCCTCGACGCCTACGCGGTCACCGTGACCGGGTCGGTGGCGCTGCTGGAGGCGTTCACGGCCCAGGTGGCCGCGGCGGAGGCGGCAATGGGTGCGTGCTTTCACTGCCACCCGCACGCCGGGATCTACCTGAGCCAACCCGGCCTCGCGGTGGTGCTCGGCAGCCGGCTGCTCGGCGAGTTCGGCGACGACCCCGACCGTTACGCCGACGCCAGGTCGCGGAAGAACT